>Ga0181596_10000484_pt1 | contig 40988 bp, 39 predicted proteins | sample 041ome_6_FD_148655 | JGI IMG/M metagenome (GOLD analysis project Ga0181596, IMG submission 148655) | Coastal salt marsh microbial communities from the Groves Creek Marsh, Skidaway Island, Georgia - 041402US metaG (spades assembly) | ecosystem: Environmental > Aquatic > Marine > Intertidal zone... | reverse complement strand
TGGTATGCTGCACATTGATTTGGTCCGCGAACTGCCAGAGGCCTACAAACCGCGCCGGATTGAAATTACATCAGCAGTTGCACCAGAAATTGTGGATGCAAAGGTAAACTAACCCTTACTCATCGGTCGCTGTTATCGCGGCGACCATTGGTCCGACTGACCAACCAACGCCCGAACGTCCCAGTTCGGGCGCATATAATTTTGAAACATTGCCATCAAAATATAATGCATTTTGAACCTCCAACACTCGTTGGAAAAATGATGTGAATTCGTAAAAATTGACCCGTTGGTTGGAAATGACAAAATGCGCGGTTTGACCATCTACTGATACACCGACACCGTTTCGGATGTATTTTGATGTGCTTCCTTTCAGGATGCGCGGATGAAAAATATTTTCATAAAGCAGGAGTGGACCAGATTGGGTCGCATAGGAACACTTTGGTTTTTTGGCGAGATAGTCGTGCGTTTCAAATATGTAATAGTGTGAGTCCGTAATGCAAAAAATGCCGTTTGGCAGCATGCCGAAATTTCCAGGTCCCGCGTTCGAAACGACCCGCATTTCTTCTAGGTTGTTTTCGACATAGTGTCCGACTGGGCGTAGATCGGAATGAAACATCCCTGCGTTCATGGCAAAGAGAACTTCTGTGCCCTTGTTGGATAAATCTTCGACCAAATTCACAAATTGCCCATAGGGCTGACCGTTCTCATCATAAAGGAAAAGTGCGATCTGATCCCGATCTACGTTCACCTGACAGGTGCTGTATGAAATATCGTTATACGTTACGTCCGCACAATTGGATGCCATAACAGGAGATGCAAAAATACAAAGGCAAAGCGCCCGGATCATGTTTCGTCCAAATCGCGCAATACGTCATCCTGGGAAAACAAACGGCGCGTTTCATCCATCCGATCAAAGGTTTCATCTAACCGAAATCTTAAATCAGGCGTGAATTTCAAGGATAGATTTTTTGAAATCGCGCGGCGCAATTCAGATTTGTTTTTCGCAAGAAGGCTGATGACGTCTTGTCCGCCTTGACCCCCAAGCGGGCAAACATAGGCCGTTGCAATTTTCAGATCGGGTGAGGTTGTGACCTCGCCCACAGTAATCGAAATGTGGTTCAGATCGGGATCATGAATATCGCCGCGTGCCAAAACGTCAGATAAGGTGCGACGAATAAGTTCGCCGACACGCAGTTGCCGTTGTGAGGGCCCTGGCCCGTCATGAAACTTGTTTTTTCCCATAATTCTTCTCTACGACGATAGGTTGGCTTTGCCAAGGGGCGCCTAGCGCGTTATGTCACAGATTGAAAGAGAGGATTTCACGATGACACAACAACCTGCGATCGCAATTTTGGGTGCCTCTGGTCGTATGGGCCAAATGCTAGCACAAACCGTATTAGCCAGCGATAGGGCAAAATTGGTCGCCGCAGCTGATCGCGTGGGCAGCGATTGGATTGGTCAGGATTTGGGCGTCATGTCCGGTGGCACGGCAAATGGGATCATTGTGTCGGATGATGTAAAGGCGGTGTTTCAGCAGGCCGATGTTGTGATCGATTTCACCCTACCGTATGCAACGGTGCAGCATGCAAAAATTGCGGCGGAAACTGGGACCGCATTGGTCATTGGAACAACGGGAATGAATGATGATGAACTTGCCGCGATTGCGCAGGCGGGGCAATCAACGGCGATTGTTCGGGCGGGGAACATGTCATTGGGTGTGAACCTGCTAACGCAACTGACGCAAAAGGTTGCGGCAGTGCTCGGTGAAGAATTCGACATCGAGGTTATTGAATATCACCACAACCAAAAGGTCGACGCGCCATCGGGGACCGCGCTGATGTTGGGTGAGGCCGCCGCCGACGGGCGAGGCGTTTCCCTGAACGATGTAAAAGATTCTTGTCGTGATGGCATTACGGGCGCGCGCAAAACCGGGGATATTGGATTTGTCGCCGTGCGTGGTGGTGACATCGTTGGGGAACACGATGTATTGTTTGCAGGACCAGGTGAACGCATTGTGTTGCGCCATGTTGCAACAGATCGCGCATTATTCGCGCGGGGTGCTGTGCGCGCTGCAATTTGGGCATCTACACAATCTGCGGGCGAATATTCGATGTTGGATGTACTGGGCCTATAAACCGTTATTTCGGCTTATACGGGTCCATGCCCGCGCGCGCCAATGCATCGGCGCGTTCATTTTCTGGGTGGCCTGCATGTCCTTTGACCCACTCCCATGTCACTTTGTGACGGGCCTGTGCAGCATCCAGTCTCTGCCATAGCTCAACGTTTTTAACAGGTTTCTTGGCCGCGGTTTTCCAGCCGTTTCGTTTCCACCCGTGGATCCACGTGCAGACTCCATCTTTGACATATGAACTGTCGGTGACCACTGTGATCGTACTTGCGCGGTCTAGTGTTTCGAGCGCGCTTATCGCGGCCATTAATTCCATTTGATTGTTCGTGGTTTCGCCTGCGCCACCGGACAGTTCGCGTTCTTTCACAATCTCGCCCGCATTAATCGCCTGAAGAACCACACCCCAACCACCAGGGCCGGGATTTCCAGAACATGCACCATCCGTAAATGCCTTAAGTTCGAGCACGTGCAAATACTCCAATCCATGCACTCATCGATCCATCAAGTCCTGGTGTTTCACCAGTTGCGTGATCGATCCAATCAAAACCTGCATCAGACAGCCAGCTTTGCAATTCTGCTTCGCTGACATAGGTGTATAACCGTTGCAGATCGTCCCGATGACGCCCGATTCCCAATTTCATCGCAATGTAAAAAACACCGTTAGTTTTGATTGCACTATGGATGTTCTGCAGGAAGGTTGGAATATCTTCACGTGCAGCGTGCAGCAGGGAAAAGCTGGCCCAAATGCCGTCGTAAATGTCTTGCGCGTTAAACTGATCAAATGTTGCTTGCCACGCGGTGACGCCTGAGTGTTTTTGTGCATAGGCGACCATTTTTTCAGATGCATCAAAGGCATCTGTAATGTGGCCCTGTTTTGCCAAATACGCGGCTGAGGTGCCTGGTCCACATCCATAATCCAGAATGCGCGCCCCGCTTGGTAAGTACCCGTGAAACCGCAGCAGGTCGTGTGGCACCCCTTCGGTCAGGGCCGCGTATTCGTCGGTTTTTTCATCATAGATCGCGATAGTTTGCGGATCGATTGTCATGCTTGCTCTCGTAAAACGCGTGGGACTTTGAAATTCACGTTTTCTTGTGCGGTTTCGACAATTTCAACCTCAACTTCGCCCTTGGCACGAAACGCATCAATGACTTCGTCGACCAAAACCTCGGGCGCAGATGCACCTGCTGTGATCCCGATGTTCTGCATATCGCCAAGCACGTTCCAATCAATGTCATCGGCCCGTTGAACCAGTTGTGCGTATGTGCAGCCTGCTTTTGCGCCGACTTCGACCAAGCGTTTAGAATTGGAGGAATTTGGCGCGCCCACAACAAGAAGTGCATCAACCTTACCTGCGATTGCCTTGACCGCCATTTGGCGGTTGGTCGTTGCATAACAGATGTCTTCTTTGTGGGGGCCAACAATCTTTGGAAAACGATTTTGAAGGGCTGTTACAATATCGGCAGTATCATCAATAGACAAAGTGGTTTGCGTCACATAGGCCAAGCTGTCTGGATCGCGTACATCCAAGTCTGCAACATCCTTTACCGTTTCGACCAGTAAAACCTCGCCTACGGGAAGTTGTCCCATTGTTCCAATTGTTTCGGGATGCCCTTTGTGTCCGATCATCACCATTTGCAAACCATTGCCGCTGTGACGCTCGGCTTCAATGTGGACTTTGCTGACCAGCGGGCATGTTGCGTCCACAAAAATCATATTGCGATTTTCGGCTTCTGCTGGGACAGATTTGGGGACGCCGTGTGCGGAAAAAATCACAGGACGGTCATTGGGGCATTCATCTAGTTCTTCGACAAAGACTGCGCCTTTGTCGCGCAAGTTATCCACCACAAATTTATTGTGAACAATTTCATGCCTGACATAGACGGGTGCGCCCCATTTTTCTAATGCCATTTCAACAATCTTTATCGCGCGATCAACCCCTGCGCAGAAACCTCGTGGTGCAGCAAGAAAGATTTTTCGTGTCATGGTGAATGCACTCTTATTTGTAAACTTTACTTATCACCTTGGTATTGAATGATCGACGAAACGTAAACAAAAAACTCTAGTCAGCTGTGTTGCTGGGAGATGGAAGTGCGTGGCGCTGCAGATTATGAAAAATTCACAATCACTTGGTATTCGGCATAAAAAAACCCGGCTTGGCCGGGTTTTTTTATTCGTTCGGTTCGTAGGGTTGGGTGTCATCACCTTCTCGGGTGGGACGTCCGACAACATCTTTCAGGCCGTCCAGCTCGATAAAGTTATCCGCCTGCCTGCGCAGTTCGTCTGCAATCATTGGCGGCTGGGAACGGATAGTTGACACAACAGAAACCCGTACACCTTGGCGTTGCAAGGCTTCGACCAAAGGTTTGAAATCACCGTCGCCAGAAAACAGAACAACATGATCAACATGTGGTGCCAATTCCATGGCGTTCACAGCCAATTCAATGTCCATATTTCCCTTAACTTTGCGGCGTCCTTGGCTGTCGGTGTATTCCTTGGCTGTTTTGGTAACCATGTGGAAACCATTGTAATTCAACCAATCAACCAACGGGCGGATCGGTGAATATTCCTCATTATCTAACAGCGCTGTATAATAAAAGGCGCGCAACAACTTACCACGACGCATAAATTCGGTGCGTAGCAGTTTGTAGTCGATGTCAAAGCCTAGTGATTTTGCAGCTGCGTAAAGATTTGAGCCGTCGATGAACAGCGCGAGCCGCTCGTCTTTGTAAAACATGTAATTTCCCTTCAAATATAATCAGCCCTAATTTCCGTGAGTAGTGGCGGGCTTCTCAAAAAGATGTCGCAAATTGACGTAAAAGTAACCAGGGAGCAAGTGTAAGTTATGCCCATTATGTATGCAAAGCTAGACAAAATGTATTGCCATGATTGCATTGTGGCCATAGGAAGCAACCAAAGGTTGAATAACTCAAGCTCCAGTGATGTTCTAAGCACTGCTCTTTCGCGTATCGCGGTATCGGTTGGATCGGTTACATCGCTGAGTCGCTTTTTCCAAACACCTGCGTTTCCCAAAGGGTCTGGACCAGATTTTGTAAATGCCGCGTTGGTGGTTCGCGCGGAAGGTTCGGCAGATGAGATATTGGAAAAACTCCATGCAATTGAACATGAACTTGGCCGAGTCCGTGAGACGCGGTGGGGGCAGCGCACAATTGATATCGATCTGGTCGCGGTTGAACAAAAAATCATTCCCAATTCTGAAACATATAGGAAATGGCAACTTTTGCCATTTTCACAGCAGTCGAAAATCGCGCCAGATCAATTAATTTTGCCCCATCCTCGAATGCAGGACCGTGCATTCGTTTTGGGACCTATGATGGAGATTTGTCCCGATTGGGTTCACCCAGTTATCCAAAAATCCGTTTCCCAAATGTATGACGAACTGGACAGTCGTGATAAAGCAGAGTTGATGCCGTTATAATATGGTCTTGTAATTCCCGCATTACAACCGTAAAAGGCAGCCTCTACTCGTTAAATCAGGAGATTCCCATGGCACGCGTTACTGTTGAGGATTGCGTTGACAAAGTATCTAACCGCTTTGAACTTGTGATGCTTGCATCGCATCGTGCGCGTGAAATTTCTGCGGGATCAGCGATCACTGTGGATCGTGACAACGACAAAAACCCTGTCGTCGCATTGCGTGAAATTGCAGACGAAATGCAATCCGCTGATGAACTTCGCGAACGTTTGATCGAAAGCCACCAGACTCAAATCGAAGTTGACGAACCAGAAGACGACAGTATGGCGCTTTTGATGGGTGGTGAAGCGGATAAGCCTGCGGAAGACGACATGTCAGAAGAGAAGCTTTTGCGTGCGCTTATGGCCGCGCAGGGGCAAGGGTGAGTGTCGCACTAAGCGAACTTGATGCGATCAGCGCCCAAGAATTGGCGGCGCTGATTAAACAATACAATCCAAAATCTAATTCAAAGCTGATGGTTCAGGCCTATAATTATGGGCGTGAGAAACACGAAGGTCAGTATCGCAAATCTGGCGAACCATATTTCACGCATCCCATCGCTGTTGCACAAATTTTAGCAGAGCAAAGATTGGATGATGCCACCATAATCACCGCGCTATTGCATGACACAATTGAAGATACAGAATCGAGCAAACAAGAGATTGCTAAGCTTTTTTCTTTTGAAATCGCCGAGCTGGTCGATGGAGTTACCAAACTAACCAAAATGCAGCTGTCTTCGATTGAAACGAAAGAGGCAGAAAACCTGCGCAAATTGTTTTTGGCAATCGCTCAGGACATCCGTGTGATCTTGGTTAAACTTGCTGACCGTTTGCACAACATGCGTACCATTCGTGCAATGAAGCCTGAAAAACAGGTTCAAAAGGCGCGCGAAACCATGGAAATTTTTGCGCCTCTTGCAGGTCGCATGGGGATGCAGTCCATGCGCGAAGATCTTGAGGATTTGTCGTTCAGGGTTCTAAACCCAGAGGGGCGCCAGTCTATTATCCGCCGTTTTGTGTCCCTGCAAAAGGAAACTGGAGACGTCATAGAGCGGATCAAATCCGATATGCTATTGGAGTTGGAAAAGGCAGATGTCCACGCTGAGATAACAGGCCGAGCAAAGAAACCCTATTCCATATGGCGCAAGATGGAAGAGAAGAACATTCCTTTCTCGAGGCTCTCAGACATTTACGGGTTTCGCGCGATTTGCGAAAATGAGGCGGATTGTTATCGAACACTTGGCGTCATTCATCAGCGTTGGCGCGCTGTTCCAGGTCGTTTCAAAGACTATATCAGTCAACCAAAAAGCAACGGCTATCGTTCGATTCACACCACCGTATCTGGCCGCGACGGAAAGCGGGTCGAGGTGCAAATTCGAACACGTCAAATGCATGATGTTGCCGAAAGTGGGGTTGCCGCACACTGGTCATATCGCGACGGTGAACGTTCCGAAAATCCGTTTTCTGTCGATCCAGTTCAGTGGATTACGCGCCTGATCGATCAATTTGATAGTGAGGATGATCACTCTGCTTTTTTGGAGGCAGTCAAGCTTGAGATGTATTCAGATCAGGTGTTCTGTTTCACGCCAAAAGGTGATGTTTTGAAATTCCCCAAAGGGGCGTCGCCCATTGATTTTGCCTATGCAATTCACACACGTATCGGAAACCGTTGTGTAGGTGCCAAGGTTGATGGTTTGCGTGTTCCTTTGTGGACGCGTTTGCGCAATGGGCAATCTGTTGAGATCATTGTCGCTCAAGGTCAACAGCCGCAATCAACCTGGCTTGAAATGGCTGTGACAGGTAAGGCCAAAACGGCCATTCGCCGCGCACTTCGTGAAGCTGATCGGGAACGCTTGGTAAAAATGGGCGCAGAGTTATTGCGTGCGGCGTTCGAACATGTTGGCAAAAAACCGTCTGACAAGGCGTTGGAATCTGCGGCAACAAAAATGCGACTAAGTGACCGCGAAGAGATGTTGGCGCGTCTGGGTAGCACCGAATTGCGCCCGCGTGATATAGTGAGTATGATTTATCCAGAAATTGTTGTCGCGGATGTCCCCAAAGTTGACCAAAAACGAGCGGTCATTGGTTTGGGTGAAGGGCAGCATTTTGACCGACAGCAATGTTGCCAACCGTTGCCGGGCGAACGTATCGTTGGTATTGCTGCGGCGGGGCGTGGGGTTGCAGTTCATGCAATCGATTGTGATGTTTTGGCGCGATACGAGGACAACACTGACCTTTGGATCGATTTGCATTGGCAGGATGGAAAACACCCAGCCGCCTATGATGTCACGCTTGAACTGACGATCAGCAACGATGCAGGCGTTCTTGGTCGTGTGTGTTCAATGATTGGAGACACTGGTGCCAATATCTCGGACCTTGTATTTGTCGACCGTAAACCCGATTTTTTCAAAATAGAAATTTCTATCGATTTGAGCGATATTGAGCATTTGCATTCAGTGTTGTCGCGGCTAGAAGCGGAAACAGAAGTCGCAATGACGAAACGCTTACGTCGTTCAGAACTGGCAAAGACGGTACACTAAAGGAAGCACAGTGGTTTTCAAAAGACGTGAAAGACCTGCTGTTTTAGATAGGATATACCGCGCGATGTGGCCAAAGGGTGGCTGGACGCGGGCCTTTCACTATGTGCGTCACAGGTTGCGCCGCTTACCTGATACACCGGAACGCATTGCTCGTGGTATTTGGGCGGGTGTCTTTGTGACATTCACGCCCTTTTATGGGATGCATTTCATTTGTGCAGCCCTCATCGCCCGCGTGATGAGTGGCAATCTTCTTGCGGCGCTGTTGGGAACATTTTTTGGCAATCCGCTCACATATATTCCGATTGGTGTTGTTTCATTGAAAACCGGTCACCTATTGTTGGGAACTGAATTTGTGCATGAACCCGGCGTTCGCGGTCCTGGATTTATTGAGAAATTTGTATGGGCAGCAGACGATCTGCAGGAAAACATGATGGCCCTTTTAATGGGGCTTGAAATGGACTGGAGCAGTCTTGCGATCTTCTTTGATGAGGTCTTTTTCCCGTATATGGTCGGTGGAATAATTCCGGGCGTTTTTGTTGCAACGATTGCCTATTTCCTAACCGTCCCTATTATTCATGCCTATCAAAAGCGTCGTAAGGGTTTGTTCAAAGCGCGTGCTGCACTACGTCGTAAAGACAAGAACTGATTTAAACGCATTCAAAACATGAGGATGGGATGTCAAAGTTAAGACTTGGTGTGAATATTGATCATGTTGCAACCGTTCGCAATGCGCGTGGTTCGGCATACCCCGACCCCGTTCGCGCGGCCATCTTGGCGCAAAGTGCAGGCGCTGACGGCATCACCGCCCATCTGCGTGAGGATCGTCGCCATATCGTAGACGATGATATTGAACGCATGATGGACGCGATTAATCTACCACTGAATTTCGAAATGGCCGCAACGGATGAAATGCAGGCGATCGCATTGCGTCACAAACCACATGCCGTCTGCATCGTCCCAGAACGCCGGGAAGAACGTACCACAGAAGGTGGGCTTGAGGTTGCGCGCGAAGAAAACCGATTGGCCCATTTCATAGCACCTCTGCGCGATGCTGGGTGTCGGGTTTCAATATTTATCGCGGCCGATAAACGCCAGATTGATGCCGCTCATCGCATCGGCGCACAAGTTATCGAATTACACACTGGGGCCTATTGCGATTATCATTATGAAGGCAAGTTTGAAGCACGCGATCAAGAATTAGCGCGTCTGACCGAGATGGCCGTTTATGCGCATTCGTTGGGACTAGAGGTGCATGCAGGCCACGGACTCACCTATGACACTGTGGCACCGATTGCGAGGCTGCCGCAACTCATGGAACTTAACATCGGTCATTTTTTGATTGGTGAGGCTGTTTTTGTCGGCCTAGAAGGTGCCATTGCGCAAATGCGCAGTCTTATGGATGAGGCGCGTGGATGATTATCGGCATCGGAACCGATCTTGCCAATATTGATCGCATCCAAGCCGTTTTGGAGCGTCACGGAGATCGATTTCGAAACCGTGTGTTCACAGACATTGAACAATCCAAAGCCAAGCGCCGAATGAATGAGGCGGGAACGCTTGCCAAACGCTGGGCTGCAAAAGAGGCCTGTTCCAAGGCTCTGGGGACAGGTCTACGCATGGGGATCGCATGGAAAGACATGGCCGTGCACAACCTAAAGACGGGCGAGCCGAGGATGACCCTAACAGGATGGGCAAAAAAACGTTTAGATGACTTGGTTCCCGATACGCATGAGGCAATCGTGCATGTAACCTTGACCGATGATCACCCTTGGGCGCAGGCCTTTGTTGTGATCGAAGCGCGGTTGAAAACTTGACTCCTATGCAGTCAAGGCGCATGTAGCGGATAGCAATACAGGAGCGCGGAATGGCAGCGAAAGAAGAAAAATCTCAGAACGGCATTTTAGAAACGATTAAGACCATCGTTTATGCTCTTTTGCTGGCTGGACTGTTTCGTTCGTTGTTGTTTCAGCCGTTTTGGATTCCATCTGGATCGATGAAATCAACGCTGCTTATTGGCGATTTCCTGTTTGTAAATAAAATGGCTTATGGTTACTCCTATGCCTCGTGTCCCAGCGTTATTATCCCTGCAGTAGGCATCAATGTTGATGCAGAGGACCTGTGTGGTTTCATGAAAGGGAACAACAAACGCTTGCTTGGTGGTGAACCACAGCGTGGTGACGTGGTTGTGTTCCGTCATCCTGTTACAGGGCGCGATTACATTAAACGTTTGATTGGCGTTCCCGGGGATCGTGTTCAAATGAAGGGTGGTAAAATCATTTTGAATGGAACTGAAGTGCCGCAACAAACCATTGAACCATTTGTTGAGGTGATGGGTCCACAGGGGTCGTTTAAAAACCGTCCACGTTGTTCAAATGGTGCGGTTGGTGACGGTGGCGACTGCGTGAAAACACGGATGCTAGAAACCTTGCCAAACGGTGTCACACACGAAGTTTTGGATATTGGCCGCGCATACACTGATGATACAGCGGTGTTCACTGTTCCCGAAGGTCACTTCTTTTTCATGGGGGACAACCGTGACAATTCTCTGGATAGCCGTGTTAAGCAAGTTCAGGGCGGTGTTGGTTTTGTTCCATACGAAGATTTAATTGGCCGCGCGGATCGTATCATGTTTTCGTCCGCTGGACGTTCCATGTTGTTCTTCTGGACATGGCGTGGCGATCGTTTCTTTCAGGCGATCAATTGAACCGATCACACGACATAGAACACTTTGAAAAGCGTTTGGGCTATCACTTCCAAACGCTTTCGCATTTGCAAGAGGCACTGACACATCCATCCCGTGGCAGTGCCACGCGACAGGACAATCAGCGATTGGAATTTTTAGGTGATCGCGTTCTGGGGCTGGTGATGGCCCAAGCATTGTTAGAGCGTGACCCCACCGCGAGCGAAGGCTTGTTAGCGCCAAGATACAACGCGCTTGTCCGAAAAGAGGCCTGTGCATCAGTAGCGCGGGATATTGATATTGGTGCGGTGTTAAAACTTGGACGTTCTGAAATGATGTCAGGTGGGCGTCGCAAAGATGCCTTGCTTGCAGATGCGCTGGAAGCTGTGATCGCGGCGATCTATTTGGATGGCGGGTTCCCCGCGGCACAGCAGGTCATCTTGGCGCTATGGGGGGATCGTGTGACAATGGTTAAGGCCGACGCACGAGACGCTAAAACCACATTGCAAGAATGGGCGCAAAGTCGCGGTTTCACCCCACCGAAATACACAGTTTTACATCGCACAGGCCCAGATCATGCACCCGTCTTTACAATCGAAGTCAAACTCGATGACGGACAAAGTGATCGTGCTGTTGCAGGCAGTAAGCGCAATGCAGAACAAGCAGCGGCAAAAGCCCTATTAGAGAAGTTGGAAGCATCATGACAAAAGCAGGTTTCATCGCACTGATTGGTGAACCGAATGCCGGTAAATCAACACTTTTGAACCAAATGGTCGGGGCTAAGGTTTCAATCGTAACGCACAAAGTTCAAACGACGCGTACGCGCATCAGAGGTGTCGCGATTGAAGGTGATGCGCAAATCGTTTTCGTTGATACACCCGGCCTGTTTAAACCACGCCGCAGATTGGACCGCGCAATGGTCGCCGCCGCGTGGGGCGGGGCCGCGGACGCGGATGTTATTGTTTTATTGATTGAGGCGCACAGAGGTATGACCGAGGGTGTTGAACGTATTTTGGCCGAATTGGGTGATATTGCAGAAGGACGCACCGTTGCCTTGGCCATTAACAAGATTGACCGCGTCAAAGCAAAAGAATTGCTATCGCTGTCGCAAAAAATGAATGACGCATTTACCTTTGAACAAACCTTTATGATCTCTGCAGAGCGTGGATATGGCGTCAATGATTTGCGCGGGTGGCTTGGGGATAAGTTGCCAGAGGGTCCATGGCTTTATCCTGAGGATCAAATTGCCGATCTTCCAATGCGCATGATTGCAGCCGAAATGACACGTGAGAAATTAACCCTAAGGCTGCATCAAGAGCTCCCCTACCAATTGACGGTGGAAACTGAAAATTGGGAGGAACGCAAAGATGGCAGCGCGCGTATTGAGCAGGTGATCTATGTCACACGCGACGGCCATAAAGGGATCGTTCTGGGCAATAAGGGTGAAACGATCAAGGCCATTTCAAAAGCCGCGCGGGAAGAGTTGGAAACCTTTATGGGGCGTCGGGTGCATCTTTTCTGTCAGGTGAAAGTCCGTGAAAAATGGCTTGATGAAGCAGAGCGTTACACTGAAATGGGTCTGGATTTCAAAGATGGAAATGCATGAGCAGACTAGCAAGCGAATTTTGGGTTAAAGCCTATCTGAAAACCTTATCGCTTCGGGGTATTTCTGCGTTTGTTACTGCGCATGGTGATGATCAAGCGGGTGCAATTTTGATAAAGTTGGCTCCATTGGATGGTACCTCTACACTTTATCAAAGAGGGTTCGATCTTGATACTGGCACGCCAACTTGGACAGTATTCGCACAGGGTGATGAATCTGAAGTCGATGCGATGATTGCGCGGCAGCGGTCTTTTGACCCTGATCTTTGGGTCTTGGAAGTCGAAAACCCGTTAAAAGATGCGCATTTGATTGATCCTTAGTCAGCGTTTTCGATTGATATAGTGACAGCTTGGAAACCGCTGCCTATATCTGTCCCATGGAATGGCGCGATCAGGGCATATTGTTAGGCACGACACCCTTTGGTGAAACTGCCGTTATTGTGGATGCCCTGACACAGGAAAATGGCCGTGTGCGTGCCGTTCTACGGGGCGGTCAATCCAGAAAATTTCGTCCAATACTGCAGATGGGAAATATCCTGGATATCACATGGCGTGCGCGCTTAAGCGAGCACATGGGAAGCGTACAGGTCGATGTAATAAAGTCTTACCCAGAAATATTAGATAGTCGGTTAACCCTAGCGGGGGTTGCGGCATCAAGTTCAATGCTTTTAACATTTGTTGAGGATCGTGATCCACAACCGCAGATGTTTGGCGCTACCAAAAAATTATATGACCTTTTGATACATCCAGACATTTGGTGCGTTGGATATTTCTACTGGGAGCTTGCCTTGTTAGAAGCGCTTGGATTTGGCCTAGACCTATCCAAATGTGTTGTGACTGGAGACACCGAAAATTTGCTTTACCTCTCACCAAAATCAGGTTGCGCGGTAAGTCAGCGGGCAGCAGGGGAATGGGCCGATCGCCTCTTACCAATGCCGCGCATCGTGATAGGAAAAGACAAACACATATCCGACGTATTTGATGGTTTGCAGGTTCTCTCATATTTTTGGTTGAACAAGGTGATACCGGCGTTGGGTGTAACGACCATGCCCAAGGCGCGTGAACGTTTCATAGATATTATGCAGCGTCACACAGTTGTCTAACAATCCGTCAAAAAAGTACATTTTCCACTGGACACTCTGTACTCTTCACCATAGAACGCCATCACCCAAAGCGTTCACGCTTTCCGTGCCCGGGTAGCTCAGGGGTAGAGCAGTGGATTGAAAATCCTCGTGTCGGTGGTTCGATTCCGCCCCCGGGCACCACTTTCCAAAATAATATCAATGACTTAGTTTTTGCAAACTAACGCTATACGTGTGAGATTCAAAAACACACCACACACACACTTTTTAGCGTGTTTGCGGGGAGAGATTCCGGGGTTGACCACTGTGTCTGCAACCTAGTGAAAGAACACAGTTCTTATTTTCCGCAGTTCTGAACGAGTGGCGTTCCTGAGTGATCTCTTAGAAAGTAGCCGTCAAATGAATGCTGATGCTTGGACTTGTTTGTCTGACAGCACGCGACTACTGTTCAATCATAACGGAGGAAAACATGAAAAAACTTAAATTGGCTTTTATCAGCGGAGCGTTAAGCCTTGTTGCATTCAGCGCATCGGCTGAAACGTTTCGATGGGCATCAAATACCGATCCTCAGACGATGGATCCCCATGCAGTGAACTCTGCTCCCGTCCTGTCTTTCTTGAACAATATCTATGAAGGCCTTGTGCGCCGGAATCAGGGTATGTCAATCGAAGGCTCTTTAGCGCAATCGTGGGAGCCACTAAACGGTGAAAATGGCTGGCGGTTTAACCTGCGCAAAGGTGTGAAATTCCAAGACGGATCGACGTTCAATTCTGAGGATGTCATGTTCTCCTATGAGCGTGCATCAAACGAAGCTGCGGATGTTCGCTCTTGGTTCGCGCCGGTGAAAGAGGTTCGTGTTATTGATGATTATACCATCGATTTCGTTACGAAAAATCCAAACCCTTTGTTTCCTGATTCTATCGCGAACTTCATGATTCTAGACAAAGGCTGGGCAGAAGCGAACGGGGCGGCACTACCTGCGCGTGACGCGGAAAACTTTGCGACGATGAATGTGAACGGTACAGGTCCATTCACATTGGCAAGCCGAGATCCTGGGGTTAAAACTGTTCTTGTTCCCAATGCCGGATGGTGGGGTGATGTAGAGCACAACATCACCGAAGCTGTGTTCACACCAATTGGTAATGCGGCCACCGGACTTGCGGCTTTGTTATCGGGCGAGATCGATTTTATTCAGCCCATTCCTTTGCAGGATGTCGCGCAAGTCGAAAGTCGCGACGGTTTCCGCGTTCTTGAAGGCGAAGAAACACGTGTGATCATGTTTGGTTTTGGCCATGAACACGAAGAGCTTCTGTATTCGTCTGACGTCAGTGGGAAAAATCCATTTCAGGATGTACGTGTCCGTCTGGCCGCAGCGCATGCAATTGATATCGCGTCGATCGACAGAGTGCTGTTCAGAGGCAAAATTGACGGTGCGTCGCAATTGGTTCCGGCAGGAATTTCAGGGTATTCAGAGGCCAATTCAACCCGTCCGGCATATGATCCTAAGCGTGCTAAAGTCCTACTGGCCGAAGCCGGTTATCCAGATGGATTTAGCTTTGGCCTGAAATGCCCTAATGATCGCTACATCAACGATGAGGCCTTGTGCCGTGCTGCGGCGTCAATGTTTGCAGCGGTTGGCCTTAATGCCGAACTCAGCACTGGCCCAGTTCGCGATTACTGGCCACAATTGCGTGAAGATGCCTTTGATATGTATTTGCTTGGCTGGTCACCTGGAACGTTTGATATGGAACATCCAATCCGCTTCCTATTGTCGACACCAAATTCTGAAAAGAAACTGGGATCATGGAACTTTGGTGGCTATTCAAACCAACGTGTTGACGCGCTGCTGCCGGGCATTCAGCAGGAAATTGACCCAGCTGCACGTCAGGCTATGGTTGATGAGGTCGTTGCGATCACACAGGAAGAGGTCGCCTATATCCCACTTTATACGCAACCCCTTATCTGGGCCTCGAAAGACAACATAAACTTGACACAACGTGCGGACAATTTCTTCATGTTGCGGTGGGTTACAATTAACTAACCCAAGTTTAAGGCAAAAAGGCGTTGGTATATTTCATCCTGAAACGAATCGTTCAGTCCGTCTTTGTGATGGCGGCCGTCGCCTTTTTAGCTTTTTCCCTATTTCGTTTTGTCGGAGACCCCGTCACACAGATGACTGGGGTTGAAACCTCGGTGGAAGATCAGGAACGTCTGCGTGACGAGCTGGGATTAAACGATCCTTTTGTTTACCAATTTGTACGTTTCACGCACGAGATGGTGCTGGGTGATTTTGGCTTCTCGTACCGGACCCGCCAACCTGTCGCAAACATGATCGCCGATCGTATTCCTGCAACGCTTGAACTGGGCGTCGTGGCTTTGATAATTTCTCTTATGGTGGGCGTGCCCGCAGGCGTCTATACAGCGTTAAACTCCCGCGGGGTTATGACTCAAACTATATTGATGACCACTCTGGTTGGCGTTTCGATCCCAACCTTTGTCATCGGCATCATGTTGATATTTATCTTTGGTGTGCAATTGGGTTGGCTGCCAACTTTTGGGCGCGGTGGTACGGTTCATATTGGTAATTGGCAAAGTTCATTATTCACCATCGATGGATGGCGCGCACTGCTTTTACCTGCGATCACCCTTGGTGTTTATCAACTGACCCTCACCATGCGTCTGGTTCGCGCTGAGATGATGGAGGTGATGAGATCCGATTATATCCGTTTTGGTATGGCACGTGGCGTACCGATGAGAAGCCTGTATTATAAACATGCACTGAAGAATACATTGGTACCAGTGATTACCATTGTCGGACTGCAATTTGGTGGTGTCATCGCGTTTTCGATCGTAACAGAAAGCGTGTTTCAATGGCCTGGCCTAGGCTTGTTGTTTCTTGAATCAATCCGGTTCGTCGATATCCCCGTGATGGGCGTCTATCTTGTGGTGATCGCTTTTTTCTTTGTTCTGGTGAACCTTGTGGTCGATCTACTCTATGTTGCTATCGATCCACGGCTTCGCATTAGAGATGTTCATGATGGCCTTCCTGAAAAAATATGAAGGCCTATGGCTGTTCGTCCATTCCCCCGCGGCAATTATTGCCGCTGCGGTGGCTATGGTGATCATTTTTGGGGCGGTGTTCGCTTCTGGGATCGCATTGGTAGACCCTTATGACCTTGCGTCCTTTAGCTTGTTTGACGGATTGTTGCCGCCTGTATGGCAAGAAGGCGCTAATCCAAAATACCTGTTAGGCACTGACGATCAGGGCCGTGATATGATCTCGTCGATATTATATGGCGCGCGTGTCTCCTTGATTATCGGCTTATCCGCTCTTGCGATTGCGGCTTTTCTAGGCGTGGGACTTGGTCTTGCGGCCGGTTATTACGGCGGACGATTTGATATCATTGTGATGCGAATTGCGGATGTGCAATTGGCATTGCCGGCTATCCTGACCGCCCTGTTGATTGACGGGATTGCGCGGGGGCTGTTGCCACAATCCATCCAGCAAGATTTACGCGTTGCGGTTTTGACACTCGCCATTGCGATGTCACTCTGGGTTAACTTCGCCCGCACAGCGCGTGCATCGACTTTTGTCGAGATGAACAAAGAATATGTGCATGCCGCAATTATGATGGGTCAACGCCCGTCGCGGGTGATGTTTGTTCATATCCTACCCAATGTTCTTGGCCCGCTTTTGGTGATCATGACCGTTGATTTAGCCTCTGCGATTTTGCTTGAAGCAACCTTGTCTTTTCTTGGTATCGGACTGCCTGCCGATAGCCCCAGCCTTGGCACTTTGATCCGAATTGGCATGCAATTTCTTTTGTCGGGTGAATGGTGGATTTTATGGATCCCCACGATTGTCCTTGTCGCCTTGGTGGTGTCTATCAACATTCTAGGTGATTTTCTGCGTGACATCTTTAACCCAAGGTTACGTTAGATGCTGTCAATCAAAGGCTTAACCGTAAAGTTTCCGTCCCGCTTTGGTGATTTTACCGCCATTGAAGATGTTCATATGACTATAAAGCCGGGTGAAATTCACGGGCTGGTCGGTGAAAGTGGCGCGGGCAAATCAACGGTTGGTGCCGCCGTAATTGGCCTGCTTCAATCCCCTGGTTACGTTGCGGGAGGAACCATATCATTGGGTGAAACCGATCTACAGTCGCTCACATTTGCCCAAGCCCATGAACTCCGTGGCGATAGAATTTCGATGATCTTCCAGGATCCTCAAACTAGTTTGAATCCGTTGATGACGATTGAGGATCAATTGATCGAAACGATCCAAGCTCATTCAGATGTCAGTGAAGCTACCGCCCGAAAACAGGCTGTTGATTTGCTTGAAGAGATTGGAATTCAGGATGCGTCTGCGCGCATAAAAGCCTATCCTCATCAATTCTCTGGCGGTATGCGACAACGGGTTGTGATCGCGTTGGCGATCTGCACCGATCCCGATTTGATCATCGCAGATGAACCGACCACGGCCTTGGATGTTGCGGTGCAATCGCAAGTCCTAGACCTCATCCAACGCTTGGCCAAGGAACGCCAGATCGCATTTATGTTGATCACCCATGACATCGGCGTAATTGCCCAAGTGGCTGATCGTGTGACGGTTATGCGAAATGGCCACGTAATGGAATCCGGTGAAACAGCGCAGGTTTTGGGAATGCCAAAAAATGCTTACACCCTCTCTTTAATGCGTGCAGTGCCGCCACTCGATCGCAAAATTGATCGCTTTCACGTTCCCAAAGAAGACGGCATAGCCTCGGCGCAGGGCAATATGGCAGAGCGCTGGCTGCTCGAGGGGCAACGGCATGATCTAACAGGGTTGAGCGTAGAAAACCTTACGGTGGCATTTGAGGGGCCGCGCACATCGCTATTTTGCAAGCCGCCAACCTACGTTGCGCTGAATGATGTCTCATTGAACATTAAGCCTGGTTCGATCATGGGGTTGGTAGGGGAAAGTGGATCCGGCAAATCAACTTTGGCAAAAGTAATCACCGGCCTTGTGACGCCCCAAAAAGGAGTGATGAATTTGGGCGGTGCCGCACTACCAGCGGGAAAATCCCGAAGCCGCCATCATCTGTCCAGACAATTGGTGCAAATGGTTTTCCAAGACCCCTATTCCAGTCTAAATTCTCGTCACCGTGTGGGTGATATTTTAGCCGAAACATTGTGGTTCTACGGTTTTATCAAGGACCCGACTGAACGTAAAAATATGGCGGCCTCGATGCTATCCTTGGTGGGGATGCCGCTGGATGCGATCAGCAAATATCCGCACCAATTTTCGGGTGGTCAACGCCAACGCATTGCGGTCGCCAGAGCGTTGCTTGCACGACCACGTTTCCTTATCTGCGACGAGCCAACCTCCGCGCTGGATGTGTCGATCCAAGCTGAGATCCTTAATTTACTAAAGGATCTGCAAGCGAAGTTCGGACTAACGATCCTGTTCATCAGCCATAATCTTGCAGTGGTGCGGCAAATGGCGGATGACACCGCCGTTTTGCGAAATGGTAAGATTGAAGAGGTCAACAATACAGAGGCCCTCTATGAGAACCCCCAGCACGAATATACGAAATCCCTGCTAGCGCAAACGCCGGTTATGCCGCCGTCTTGGGGCGCGTAACCCAATGATCAAATTGTACGGATATGACACCATAAATACCCTAAAGATATTGATGTTCTTGTTTGAAACTGGATTGGATTTTGAATTTGTACCGATCAATATTCGGGAGGGGGCGCAACACACCCCTGATTTTCGTGCGGTCAATCCAGCCGGAAAGGTGCCGGTGATCTTTGATGGTGATACCTACCAGACAGAATCAAATGCGATCCTTCTGATATGGGCTAGCAGAACTGGCTGGGGGCTGGAAAGAGATTCTGGCTTGCAGGCTCAAGTGATAACGTGGTTGTTTTACCAGGCATCGACACAAGGGCCTTATTTCGGGCAAATCGAATATTGGGCCAGATTAACAAAAACGCCCAATTCAGCTGCGTCCACTCATTACAGCGCTATCGCAAGCCGCGCTGTTGACTATCTCAATGAACGACTCAAAGACAAAAAATATATCTGCGGGGAGACATATACTATCGCTGATATTGCGCTTTTCCCTTGGTTGCGCATACATGACCACCTTGGCTTATCATTTGAAAATGCCAAAAACCTGTCGCGCTGGCATGATGCTGTTCTGGAAAGAGACGGCACGCAGAAAGCGATTAGTTTTCTTAATGAGATTTCATCCTAGGCCTGTAGTGCTTTATCAGATAGCCCAAGACTATGCACTGAAAATCCTCGTGTCGGTGGTTCGATTCCGCCCCCGGGCACCACTTTCCAAAACAATATCAACGACTTAATTTTTGCACACTAACGCTATGCGTGTAGGATTCAAAAACACACCAAACACACACTTTTTGGCGTGTTTTAGGGGAGAGATTCCGGGGTCTAACACTGTGTCTCGAACCTAGTGAAAGAACACAGTTCTTCGTGAGAAGTTTTTTGTCCATTTGGTATTTCATTCCGCGGCGATGTTCTTGCCGTACTCGCCTTTAGCCATTTCTTCTGCCTCGATGCTTTCGAACAAAGCTTTTACTTGCAATGTTGTAGTTGTGAGTAAATGATCGAAACACAGATTGAAATGCGCATTCAATTTCCGACTTTTAATATGCTTCAGAGGCTGTTCTGAACAACTAAGAGACTCAATGACATGGCGATAAATAATCCCAAGGGGATCCTCCTTATGACCATTGGGATGGCACTCTTCGCCTTCGCTGACACCATGGCAAAAGTGCTTTTAGAAAATTATCCCGCTCTACAAGTGGTTTTTGTTCGTCAACTTGGTTTGTTCACGGGAGTGACCTTATTTATGTTTTTCACCAAGTCGTGGGTTGGGAAAACAAGCCATCTTAAACTTCAGCTGTTGAGAGGCGTGTGTGCGACTGGTTCAGCATTAATATTTTTACTGGGTTTAAATTTCATTCCGTTGGCTGATGCCACATCGATAGCGTTCGTGGCGCCACTTTTTGTAATCGGTTTAAGCCATTTCTTTCTTGATGAGCCCATCGGAATGCGCCGCTGGTTTGCTGTGATTATTGGGTTTTTGGCAACGTTGCTGATCATAAGGCCTGGTTTTCAAGAAATGAATTTTGGTTACGTGTTTATCATTAGCGCAGCTTTTCTATTTGCCCTTCGGCAAATTATTTCACGAGTTATTGCTGATACTGATGTGCCAATGACGACAGCTTTTTATACTGCGTATGTCAGTGTGGGAATTTTTTCATTTTTTCAGCCCTTCGTTTGGCAATCAATTTCATGGAACTGGGATCTAACAATCTTCATTGTCTACGCTTTGTCAGCTGGGGTGGCCGAATTTTTGGTAATTCGATCATTACAAATTGCGCATGCGGTAGTTGTGTCACCATTACAGTACACCATTCTTTTATGGGTATCTGTTTATGGCTATATTATCTGGGGAGTTTTCCCAGATGTGTGGACAGTTTTCGGCGCTAGCATAATAATTTTTACCGGGCTGTATTCTCTTTATCGTGAACGGAAAATAAAAAAGATCAGTGAATGAAATTCCAATGATTTGGGATTTTGACAAATCAAATGTTCATAATTCCAGGGTCAATCACTGTGTCTACAACCTAGTGAAAGAACACAGTTGTTGCTGTTTTAGTTGCCAGATATTCATGCCGGTCATTTTAAGCGGAAGATAGAAAATCTAACAAGTTCTTTGCATTTTGAGATAGTCTCGTATCTTCATAGTGGCAAAGGAAATACGATTTGTTCGTAGTATAGCTTGTTGTATTAATTCTCACTAAAGTGCCATCATCAAGTTCCCGCTGCATCATTGGTTGATGTAAAAGCCCAATACCAAGACCAGCTCGTGCTTTGGGCATCCATCACATCCGGAAGCAACCTTGTTATGCACGCTGCGGGTTGGCTAGAGGGAGGGCTTAGATCATCGTTTGAAAAATTTATCTTGGATATCGAAATGCTGCAGATGATGGCTAAGTATCTGGAGCCAGTCGAAGTGAATGATACGACCCTAGCATTTGAAGAGATCAAATCCGTCGGTCATGGGGGGCACTTCTTTTATACAGAGAATACGATCAAAAATTACAGTACAGCATTTTATGAACCCATTGTTGCTACCGCAAAAAACTATGGGCAATGGGAAGAAGAAGGTAGCTTAGATGCCACACAACGGGCAAATATGGTCTACAAAAAAGCACTTAATTCTTATGAGGAGCCGCATCTAGAACCTTCCATAAAAGAAGCGATAGGGGCATTCGTCATTAAGAGAGAAGAGCAAGGAGGAGCTCCGATAGATTTGTAATTTTAATCTGTTGAGTTTCATATTCCAAAATAACGGGTGTTGGATATTGTGCCTGATGCTTCTGTTTGAATGAAACGGATCGACGTGTATTTGCGTTAACAACTCTTTGCGAAAGACAAAAAGGGTTAAGCAAGTGTCTAAGCAGATAAAGATCGTTAATTGTATTAAATTAGAGACTCAACTTTACTTAAGTTATGGTTTTAGGTTCTTATTACTAATATAAATCTGTTTGCGAACGATTTTGTAATTTCTTTGAACACCTTAACGGAACTGATGAGTCTACCGATGCTACGCCATCAATTGTTGTGAGCTTTTGCGTTAAAAACCGCTCAAATTCAGTAACATTCTTCGTCACTAACTTTAGCAGATAATCTTGTGATCCAGTCATAAGCCAACATTCTACCACTTCGTGAAAGCTATCAATTTGCTTCTCAAAAAATGCGAAATTTTCAGCTCGTTGCCTTTCTAATCTTACAAACACAAAGACGGGAAACTGGAACCCTAAACGCTCTTCATTTATTTTAATCGAGTAGCCCTCAATAATCTCTTCATTTTCCATTACGCGAATTCGACGACCAACAGCACTTAAACTTAATCCAACAGCTTCACTGATTTTTTGAAGTGACATCCTCGAGTCAATTTGCAGACAGCTTAGTATTTTATAGTCAAAATTATCCATTGATAAAAATTATCAAAAATATATTAAAATTCAATAATAATTATCAAAATATAAAGATATAACAATAAAAATAAGTAATAAATCTCTACTTATTGAAATTAATATGTTATTCACAGTGAATTTTATTATGGCCTGAGAAATGACTAAACGCAGGTGTAATTTAGTAATCAAATTTGACAGACTAAAATACTATTCCACACTAGACCAACCGTCACCTACCTTATTCATGGAAGATTTGGTAGCGGGGTTTGCACGTGATGATGGACTATGTGTGCCCGAGACATGGCTGCAGCTTGGCTCAGAAGAAATCAGAGCCTTGCAGGGTAAATCTTACACAGAGGTTGCCCATCTGGCGAATGACCAGGGTAGCCGCGAAGAATACATCTTACAACACGCGCGCCTGGCGCGCGGTTCAGTTCAAAGTCTAGCCTCCAAAGGAGTGACGTCATGAGCGCTAAATTCCTAGCTAATCTGAATGCGGAGCTGACTGGCCTAAAGGACGCCGGCCTGTACAAATCCCAAAGGGTCATCGCATCTCCGCAGGCTGGTACCGTTGCGCTCGAGAGCGGTCGAGAAGTGATCAATCTTTGCGCAAACAACTACCTTGGTTTGTCCGACAACGCTGAATTAATCAAGGCTGGGAAGGACGCGCTGGGGCGTTATGGCTACGGGATGTCCTCAGTGCGGTTTATCTGCGGTACTCAAGAAGAACACACTGAGCTCGAAAGGCGCATATCTGAATTTTTGGGATTTGAGGATACAATTCTGTATTCGAGTTGCTTCGATGCAAATGCTGGGCTTTTCGAGACGCTTCTTGGTCCCGAGGACGCAATCATTTCGGATGCTCTGAATCATGCGTCGATTATTGACGGCGTGCGCCTGTGCAAGGCGAAACGATACCGCTATGCAAATTCCGACATGCACGATCTGGAGGCGCAACTTCAGGCCGCCACGGAAGCCGGAGCGCGCTTTAAGCTGATCGCCACGGATGGCGTCTTTTCCATGGATGGTTACATCGCTCGGCTGTCCGAAATCTGCGATATGGCAGACCGTTATGATGCGATGGTTATGGTCGATGACAGTCACGCAGTGGGCTTTCTGGGAGCGACAGGCCGCGGCTCGATAGAGCATTGCGATGTGAAGGGACGCGTCGATATTGTAACTGGCACGCTTGGCAAAGCACTTGGCGGCGCGTCGGGCGGCTATACTTGTGCGAAGCGCGAGGTTGTGGACTGGTTGCGGCAGCGCTCGCGTCCTTACTTATTTTCTAACACGCTGGCCCCAGTGATTGCGGCTACATCGATACGTGTCATTGATATGTTGGAGAGCTCAACCGAGCGCCGCGACCTACTGATGGACAACGCGACGCATTTCCGCGCACGCATGGGCGCCGCCGGTTTCGATCTACTGCCAGGAGCGCATCCGATCATTCCAGTGATGTTGCGTGATCCCAAGCTTGCGCAGAACATGGCGGCTCGTTTGGATGCAAAGGGTGTTTTCGTGGCGCCGTTCTCGTTCCCAGTCGTTCCGCGTGGGCAGGACCGCATCCGTACTCAGATGTCCGCAGCACATAGCCGCGTGGAACTCGACAACGCTATTGATGCCTTTGTCGAGGTCGGTCGGGATATGGGGGTTATCCAATGACCAACCTGATGAAAGCACTGGTCAAAGCAAACGCCGAAGAGGGGCTCTGGATGGAACGGGTTCCCGTGCCAGAACCTGGTCCGGACGAGGTGCTGATCAAGGTCTACAAATCCGCGATCTGCGGGACGGATGTGCATATCTGGAAGTGGGACAAATGGTCCGCCAAGACCGTGCCGGTCCCGATAGTCACGGGACACGAGTTTTGCGGAGAAATCGTTGATGGTGGCAAATCGGCCACCAAATTTCGCATCGGTCAGCGCGTGTCGGGCGAAGGCCATATTGTCTGTGGAACTTGCCGGAATTGCCGCGCTGGGCGTGGACACCTGTGCCGCAACACCAAGGGAGTCGGCGTGAATCATCCCGGCTCCTTCGCTGAGTATCTTTGCATCCCCGAGGCCAATGTTGTTCCAATCCCCGATGACATACCGGACGAAATCGCAGCCATTTTTGATCCGTTCGGCAACGCCGTGCATACCGCGCTCAGCTTTGATCTTCCTGGTGAGGATGTGCTGGTCACGGGCGCAGGCCCTATCGGCATTATGGGTGCATTGGTTGCTCAGAAAGTTGGCGCCCGCAAAGTGGTCATCACCGACATTAGCCCTTATCGGATTGATCTGGCGCGCAAATTAGGTGTGCAACATGTCGTGAATGCGGCCGAGCAGGATCTTAGCGACGTGATGGTCGATCTGGGCATGACCGAAGGGTTCGATGTGGGTCTGGAAATGTCAGGTGCGGCACCCGCGATGTGCGACATGATCGACAAAATGAACAACGGAGGCAAGATTGCGCTTCTTGGCATTGCGCCGACGGGTTTTGCTGTGGATTGGAACAAGATCATTTTTAAGATGCTTAATGTCAAAGGCATCTATGGTCGTGAAATGTTCGAGACCTGGTACAAGATGATCGCGCTCGTGCAGTCAGGGCTTGATCTGACAGATTTGATAACGCATCGCATGAGCATTGACAACTTCGAGGACGGTTTTGCTGCCATGATCTCGGGTGAAGCCGGCAAGGTCATTATGGATTGGGATTGACTCCAACCATCAAACGGCACTGTCAGAATAAACCGCCTTGCCCGACAGCGTGCTGAATATTAGCGTCTGGGCCATGTCCAATCTTGTATCTTTCCGCTATTTCAAAACCAGCCCTGAGATCATCCAACTTGCAGTTATGCTATAGGTGAGATTTCCACTATAATTCGGGACCGCTTTTAGGATCACTTCCATATTTCAGGCTTCGTCTAACCGTCTATAATTAAATGATATTATGAAAAAGTATGGTTGCGCTCCCGGGCACCACTTTAATCAGGAAAATACCCAATAAAATAAGCCTCTAATCGCATATTGGGACTTTATCGGAATCTTGTCAAATTTACCCAAAATTTCTTGTTGCAATGTGACAATTGTGACAGGATTGTGACCATTTTTTTGAGAATAAAAAAGCCATCAGTTAATTTTTAAAGACAAAATGAGTTTCTGCAGTAATCTGGCTTCAGGATAACGATATGATGGTTTGGGACTATGAATATATTTTGGAGCCGATACTCAGCTATTCTATACACCGCAGCTTTGGGTGCCATTTCTCTTTATTTCGCATCTAATAGTATCTGGGTTCAGTTAATCTGCCTCGCCTCATTTGTTTTATTTTTCATAGGTTTGTACGATCTTTTCCAAAAGAGGCGACCAGTACTTGCAAATTTTCCGCTTATTGGCCGATTTCGGTTTTTCTTTGAATCTATAAGGCCAGAATTGCGCCAATATTTCTGGGAGTCGGACAATGATGAATTACCCTATTCAAGAAATCAAAGGTCGATGGTTTATCAACGCTCAAAATCACTTCTAGCGGCTCGCCCTTTTGGCTCCGATGAAGATCAATATTCTGATGATTTTACGTGGCTAAACCATTCTATTAATCCATCGAAGATTACGGATGACGATTTCCGTGTTTTGGTTGGTTCCGGTCCGAATGCATATTCTGTTTCCGTTTTAAACATTTCTGGGACTAGCTTTGGCTCATTGTCCCCGAATGCGATACAAGCATTGTCTTCAGGCGCTAAGTTAGGTGGTTTCGCACACAATACGGGCGAAGGATCACTATCGAAATATCATGAACTGGGTGGTGCAGACACTATTTGGCAAATATCCACTGGGTACTTTGGTTGTCGAACGATTGATGGGCGTTTTGATCCTGAAAAGTTTTCTGAAAAAGCAAAACTAGACCAAGTAAAGATGATAGAAATCAAATTAAGCCAAGGGGCAAAACCCGGACATGGGGGGATGTTACTTGCTCCAAAAGTGACCCCAGAGATAGCGGAGACAAGGGGCGTTGAGGCTTATACGGATGTGATATCGCCACACAGTCACTCAGAATTTTCTAGCCCCTTCGAATTACTTAAATTCGCTGACAAGTTGCGCGATCTTTCTGGAGGTAAGCCAGTGGGTATCAAGCTTTGTATTGGTCACCCTTGGGAATTCATAGCTATTGTAAAAGCAATGGTCGAAACAGATATCGTACTTGATTTTATAACTGTTGATGGCTCTGAAGGCGGGACTGGGGCTGCGCCAGTGGAGTTTACAGATCACCTAGGTTGTCCACTCCGTGATGCCGTTGTGTTTGTAGACAACAGTTTAAAAGGCGCCGGGCTTAGAGAGCGAGTAAAAATAGCTGCATCGGGTAAGTTAGTCAGCGCATATGATATCGTACGGATTTGTGCGCTTGGTGCCGACTGGTGTAATATGGCAAGACCGTTTATGTTTTCTTTGGGATGCATACAAGCAAGAGATTGCTCTTCGGGTCATTGCCCAACAGGTGTGGCTACCATGGATAAAAATCGCTATCGCGCTTTAGATGTAGAGTCTCGAGCTAAACGAGTGAACAACTTTCAGCGCAATACGCGATTTGCAATAAAAGAGCTGCTGGAGGCTGCTGGCTTATCGCATACAACTGAATTAATGCGCCGGCATATTGTTAGGAGATTATCAGCGAGCCAAATCGTTTTGGCAGACCAAATTTATCCTAAAGTTGCGGATGGTGCTTTGATACGCGGAGAGCATGTAGAAGATGCTCGCTTGTCATCTTACTGGAGTAGGGTTAGCGCAGCATCTTTTAACCCACGTGAATTATAAAATCAGTTTTAACCTCATCGGTTTGGTTAAAATATCCCAAGAAATCCTATAAGTTATTGAATATAAACAATTATAATTTTATTTACGATTGACTGGCATGCCAAAGCATGTTATTCATTTTGTATTGGAACACATGACGCCATAAAGATCGTGGTTAAGACGTCGCAGACGTGAAGACCTCTGTGACGCAAGCAATCTAAAAACTTAACCGCAGGAGGCGGATATGAAATACATGTCTCGTCGAGATGTGCTGGATCAATTTGGCATTTCACTTAGAACGCTCGGTCGCTGGGAAAGGTATAGAGGTTTTCCTAAACATTATAAGGTTAAAGTTCCAAGATGAAGCAGAGCGCGTTGATGAACTCGATGGTGTTTCGATGGAGTTCAAACATTGGCGCTTTAATGTGCGTAAATCCAACACTGAGCCTCTTGTACGCTTAAATGTTAAGACGCGCGGGGACAAAGAATTATTGAGTGAAAAAGTCCAAGAATTGATTGCTTTGATTAGAGCCTCTTAATTCGTAGTTGGAAAACGTACACCTTCATCTTAATTGCGTATTACGATGAAATTTTTATGGCTTGGCAGCGTTATTCGGGCAAAGATATTTTGAAGCTGTTACGAGATCATCCAACTTTCAGATATGTTTAAATTCAGGTTTTTGTGTAACTAAGTGGCGCTAAACACTGTGTCCCGCCATTGGTTGTAGACACAGTGTTTGGGCCAAACTGCATGAACAACCAAAACATATTTTTACACACACCAGAGTTATATCACGCTAAATAGCCATAATAAAACAACAATCTACTGCCATCTCTATTGAAAATCCTCGTGTCGGTGGTTCGATTCCACCCCCGGGCGCCAATTTTCTAAGAAGAAACATGAAAAACTTTTGGGGGTTCAATGGTACCAGAATCTCCAGAGATCTATTATTTCTATATATTATTTATCTGTAATGACATGCTCTCCGCTCAGCTTTTCTAAATAATCTAATAGTGCATTAAGATCATTTGATTGGGATATGACTTGAAGAGGCATTTTTGATCCTGGAATAAATTCATTGGGTCCTTGCTCAAAAAGCTCTCTTATTGTGACAGTATCCCAGACAAAGTTGGCATTTTTTAGTGCGTCAGAATAGTTGTAGTCATTTAGAGAACCTGCTTGACGTCCCATTATTTTATGCAGTGTTGGTCCGGCCTTGTTGTTATGACTTAAGTCAATGGAATGGCATACACTACACTTCCGCTTGAAATGTATTTCGCCAACATGTGTCCTTGAGTTGTTCGCAGTTTGGAATTCCCGAGTATTCTGCAAAATAGTTGTGAAATTCCATTTTTGATTATTAATCGGTACTACTGAAATAAAATCGTCTAACCCTCCGTAAACAATTTGTTTTTTATCTAGAAAATTCATGCTCCATATTGGACCGTTCACCACTTTATTATCAGAGATGATTTTTCCTAAAATCATATCATACGTCAAAATCCTGCCATTTATATTTCCAAACGAAACTATATCAGCCGTATGGGATATGCTTGTCGCGGTTACTGGTTGATTCAATTCAATCTGTTCAAAAATAGTTTTTTTGTCGTTTGAATCGACAACGAGCATTTTGCCGTCACTGGTACCTATAGAAATCAGGCTATTATTATCGTCAAAAGAGCGTATACCCCAATTTAAATTGATGATTAAATCCTCAATTTCTAAAGTTGGCGTCGACCATTTAATTAGTTTACCGTCTGTGCCTGCAGTAAGTAGGTGTTGGTCGTTTTCTGTGAATGAAAGTTTACTAACAGCGCCAACATGAGAATTGATTTCGAAAAGTTTTGTCGCAGTATCGATGGACCAAATTGAAAGCTGGCCGTTAAAACCGCCTGTTGCGATAAAAGTGGCGTCATTGGAAATAGCAATTGCGGAAACCGTATAATTTTCTTTTATTTTAAGTGATGGCATACTCGGAATGTTCAGAGGTATTCTGCTGATATCCCAAACACTAATGCTATTGTTGCGTTCTAAAATGACAGCAGTTTTATCTGTACCATCAATAGCAATATCGACTAGCGAAGATTCATGGTTGCCAAACTTGGCAAGCATTTTTAGTCCTCGAGTGTCCCAAATAATAAATGAGTAGTCGAAACTTGCGGTAAAGATCTTTGATCTATCGTTAGAAACTTCTATATCAACCACCGGGCCGCCATGCCCGAAAATATCTTTGGCGCACACAATTTGTGCGCTGAAAAAAAGGAATATGATCCCGATTAATCTTAGAACTAATATTTGCACCGGCAGTATCAAACCTGTTACAAAATAGCGGCTCTCACTTTTTCAATTTTGAACAGTATAACACAGAAACGTGTTTTTTGTCGAAATTTTCTCAAGCTAGTACGCGAGCATTTGTGGTCTTTGCTTTTTGGCTCCTTGTTTTCTGCAGTTATCAACGTCCTTCGAGGACGAGACTATGATCTTGTAAAGAATTTTCCATATTGAAATTTGGGACCGCTTTTAGGACCACTTCCACATTTTGAAACCGTATAACCATCTATATTTAAATAAAATTTGAGAAAAGTATGGTTGCGCCCCCGGGCACCACTTTCCAAAATAATATCAATGACTTAATTTTTGCACACTAACGCTATGCGTGTAGGACTCAAAAACACACCAAACACACACTTTTTCGCGTGTTTGTCTGAAGTGATTCCGCGGGCCAACACTGTGTCCGCAACCTAGTGAAACAACACAGTGAATAAGGTGTTGGGTTCACATTGCAGCAAGAGTATGAATCAAACCTTCTTTTATATGTGTTTCTAAGTTTGCCACGGCGCGTTTTTTATCTCTTTCTAACGCAGCGTTAAAAATGTCATGGTGTTCATTTATAGCTGCCTCTCCACGGTATGTAAGCACCAACATCTGGTACCGCAAATATTTGTCATATATTGTTGAGTGAAGAGATAAGAGATTTTGGGAAGAGCAAGCTTTAATTGATGCAAGGTGAAACTCCCAATCATATCGTTTCCAAAGTTCTTTCTGAGAATTTTCCCCATTTTGCATCCGCTTCTCGATAAGGTTTAATCGGTGGTAAGCGGCTACAAGGTCAGCTTCCCAATCGGTGTCTCCGGCTTCTATTGATTGCTGGAGGGCGTGACATTCCAACAGTATTCTTAGATTTGCAATTTCCACTAAGTCTTCCGCGGAAACAGGTGTTACAAGAAACCCTCGTTGTTCAGGTGATTGGACGAACCCATCTGCGGACAAACGGTTCAGTGCCTCGCGCAGAGTTGGTACACTTGTTTCGTATTCAGACTTCAAGCGATCCAGTTTGAGTTTTGTTCCTGGTGCCAAAACACCAAAAATAATGTCCCGCTTTATTCGCTCGTATGTCGAAGTTCTTACAGTGTTTGCTGCCTTATTCATGTCCATACATTATCAAGCTTTCTGCTTTATTCCAGTCATGGATTTTTAAATAATATACGATAATATAAAAAATATAAGATATTATTGCAAAAATAAAAAATATATATTAATAAATTACAAAAGTGCTTTAACCCACTGATTGGTGCAACGTCTCAGGGAAATTTTTGTGAAATCGCCTTCTACCATAAACACCGTTAAACTTGCTGTGTGTGGGTTAGGTCTTGTTGGTCGACGACATCTAAAGGCAATTCAACAGGTCACAGGTGCGTCGTGTGTAGCTGTCGTAGATCCATTTTTGGAAGATAAAGAAACCGCACAAATTTCTGGCGCTGATACTTTTTCAAATCTTTCGGACATGATTGTAAAGGCAAAACCCGACGGTATCGTCTTGGCAACTCCAAACGTCCTGCATATCAGGCAAGCGTTAGAGTGCATCGCGGCAGATATCCCAGTTTTAATTGAGAAGCCAGTGTCAGATGATCTTATGTCAGCTCAAAAATTTGAGCGCGACATCACAGGACTAAATGTCCCAGTTTTAGTGGGTCATCACCGCCGCCACAACCCACTGATTCAAAAAGCGAAGTCACTGATTACTGACGGCCGAATTGGCGATATTCGTGCAGTAAGTGGGACTTGTTGGTTCTACAAGCCCGATGATTATTTCAATTCGACTCCGTGGAGAAAGCGGATGGGTGCTGGGCCCATTTCAGTAAACTTAGTTCACGATATTGATCTGATGAGGTATCTTTGTGGCGAGGTGCAAAGCGTTCAAGCGCAAGCGTGTCGATCGAAACGGGGATACGAAAATGAAGATGTCGCCTCTGCGGTGCTGCGTTTTGAGAATGATGTCATCGGCACAATAAGCGTTTCAGACAGCATTGTCGCACCTTGGAGTTGGGAGATGACCTCTAAGGAATATCCAATTTATCCCAGAACATCCCAAAGTAGTTACATGATTGGCGGTAGTGAGGGGTCATTATCCGTTCCTGACTTAACACTTTGGTCACATATTGCAGAGCCAGACTGGTGGTCGCCTATATCCGCGACCTCAGTTCCATGTGAGCAATCAGATCCACTTGTAAACCAAATACTGAATTTCTGTGGGGTCATTAGAGGTGACGAGAAACCTCGGGTTTCTCTCGCAGAAGGAGTGCGAACTTTAGAAGTAGTTGACGCTATTCATAGAGCTTCGCGAACCGGTGAAACGATTCACCTATCGCCCAACATGGGCAAAACGAGGGCCGCTGAACTGCATGCGGCTCAATTGTAATGATCAAGTTAGGTGCGATTTTGCACCTAAATATTTCGGGAGGATACTTGATGATCAATAAACTTACAAGAAGAGCTGCACTGGGTGCAGTCGCCGCTGCTGGTATTCTAGGTAGTCTAGCGACAACCGCGCATGCTGCAGACATGACATTCACTTTGGCAACATCGGGATCTGAAACAGATATGCGATCTGTCGCGATGGCTAATGTTTTTGCCCCAATGGTGGCAGAATTTGCAGATTACCAACCTGGCTACAACGGAACAATGTTCGCACAGGGCACTGAGCTTGAAGCCATCAGTCGCGGCAATTTGACCATGTCGATTGCGTCTGCACAAGAACTTGCTCAGTTCTTCCCAGAATTTTCAATATTTGCGACTGGCTACGTTCATCAGGACGCTGCGCATCAGGTGCGCGTTTTCAATGACCCGTTAATGGAGCCATTCAAAAAAACAGCGGAAGAAGAGCTTGGTGTCAAACTTCTTTCTGTGATGTATCTCGGAAAACGTCATGTGAATTTACGCTTCACTCGTGATGAAGTTGATGTGCAAACACCTGCAGATTTGGCCGGAGTTAATCTTCGTATGCCGGGAACTGACGCATGGCAGTTTCTTGGTGCAGCTTTAGGTGCATCACCAACACCGTTGGCTTTCTCTGAAGTTTATACTTCCTTGTCTACAGGAGCTGTAGATGGCCAGGACAACCCTTTGCCTACTGTTGTTGATCAAAAGTTTTATGAAGTAACAAAACAGATCGCGCTTACATCGCACTTGGTTGACTTGAACTACATCGCATTTTCCAAGGAAGTGTGGGATAAACTTTCACCTGCTCAACAAGCAACAGTGCAACGTGCTGCAGATGCAGCTGCTGCGTGGGGACGTCTGAAACAGCTTGATAAAGAGAACAATTTGGCGGACTTTATTCGTAGCCAAGGAGTCGAGATTTATACGCCGGACCTAGCTGCGTTTCGTGATCATGTTCAGGCACAGTACGTAGGTTCGGAAGCGGCAGCATCTTGGCCTGATGGCGTTCTAGAGCGCATTAATGCGCTAGGTAACTAACTGTGTAATTTTTAGAGGGGTCTGTCAGTTGAAAATTTTAATGAACAGACTTACTCGTATCGCCGAAGCTATTGCCGCCACAGCGTTGGCGGCAATATTTATAATTTTTTTATTGCAAATTTTCACCAGATATTCCAGCAAACTAAGTCAATGGATGCCTGTTCCAAGTCTATCCCTTTGGATGAGTGAAATAGAGCCGCTTCGTTGGACTGTGTATTTGATTTCCTTGATTTGGGTATGGCTTATATTTTTCGGCTGTTCATTCGTGGTTAAGGAACGAGATCATGTGGCATTTGATATTTTCTATCAAGCTGCTCCACCTCGAATACGAAAAATTATGACGGTTTTGGGCGCGATTATTTTGATAGCGGTCATGTTAATTTCACTGCCTGCGACATGGGACGCAATTATGGCCAACCGTCTTATGGAATTGAAAAAACTTCAAACTCTCAGAATTCCAATTACGGGTGACAAGATTGCGATAAAATGGCTGTTCTTTCCGTATCTACTTCTGATGGCCGTAATTATCATCCGATCATTTTCTCGAACTTTTTTAGAACTTCGAAAAAATAACCAAAATACAGAGATCGAAGAGACATGAGCGTGGAACTGATCTTTGGTCTAATTGCTTTATTTGGGGTTGCTGCAATTGGAGTTCCCGTCGCCTATGCCATTATCACGGGTGTAGTGGTCTATCTTGGGGTTTCCGGGCAGGATCTTGCAATCGCGGGCGAAATGATGGTTCAGCGTTTATTTGACGGCTTTTTGTTATTAGCGGTCCCACTTTTCATCGTGTCAGCAAACATTATGAATGTTGGGAGCATAACTGATAGATTGCTTCAGTTTTGCGTGGCCTTGGTCGGTCGATTTCGGGGCGGATTAGGCCATGTCAATGTCGTGGCGAGTTTGATTTTTTCTGGTATGTCGGGATCTGCCGTCGCTGATGCTGCAGGTATTGGAAAAATCATTATCGAAATGATGGTTAAGTCTGGTCACTACACACGTGGCTACGCTGCCGCAATTACCGCTGCCACGGCAACGATTGGACCAATTATTCCCCCCTCAATTCCAATGGTTTTGTACGCTTTGGTTTCTAATGTATCGATTGGAGATCTATTCCTTGCGGGTATTTTTCCGGGTCTCTTGATGGGTCTTGTATTGATGTTGGCAAATGCCTGGTTTTCGCATCGAAGAGATTTCGGGCAGGATGCGGTGGTACCCTTAAGTGAACTTCCATCGTTGACAGTGAAAGCAACACCAGCCTTGTTGATGCCTGTTATACTGCTTGGGTGTATTTATACCGGTGTCACAACCCCGACCGAAGCTGCTGCTATTGCTGCATTATATGCGTTGTTGATCTCTGCAGGCATCTATCGTGCGATCAAACTTAGAAGCTTATATCACGCGTTCGTAGATGGCGCGCGATCTGCGGCCTCTGTGGGGTTGGTCATAGGTGCCTCGATGATCCTTACCTACGTTGTGGTTCGTGAGAATATCCCACAATCAATTTCGATGTTTTTGAATGATGCTGATATGCATCCTCTGGTGTTCATGATTTTGGTGAATGTGTTTGTTCTGCTATTGGGGTGCATTCTGGATGCAACGGTAATTATACTCGTCATCGTCCCACTGTTCATTCCAACTTGTGAGGCCCTGGGGATAGACCTTGTTCATTTTGGAGTGCTTATCGTCGTTAATTCGATGATTGGATTAATAACCCCACCCTACGGGATTTTATTATTTGTAATCAATGCAGTTACTGGAATTCCGCTAAAAGAAATTATTGCCGAAGTTTGGGGTTTTCTTGGAATTCTGTTACTGGCGCTCGTGATCATGCTGCTCGTACCTGATCTTACCTTGTGGCTTCCAAGAGCATTTGGATACCAAGGATAACGTGATGAAAACCTCTATCGCGACAGTTTCGATTTCTGGGAATCTTAGGGAAAAACTAGAGGCAATCGCGGCCGCTGGGTATGATGGTATCGAAATTTTTGAACAAGATTTCATCGCTTTTGATGGCTCGCCACGCGACGTGGGCAATATGGTGCGTGACTACGGCCTAGAAATCACTTTGTTTCAACCATTTCGTGATTTTGAAGGTTTACCAGAGCCTATGCGCGCTAAAGCCTTCGATCGGGCAGAGCGTAAGTTTGATCTCATGCAGGAACTTGGTACCGACCTCGTGCTAATTTGTTCGTCTTGTCATGTATCTTCCCTCGGGGGAATTGACCGCGCGGCTGCAGATTTCAATGCACTTGGGGATATTGCGAAAGATCGAGGTATCAGAGTTGGCTATGAGGCTTTGGCTTGGGGGAAACACATCAATGACCACCGAGATGCGTGGGAAATCGTGCGCCGTGCCGATCATTCAAATGTTGGGTTGATCTTAGATAGCTTTCATACGCTTTCCCGTAAGATTGACCCTGCAACCATTCGATCAATTCCTGGCGATAAAATATTTTTCGTGCAGCTTGCTGATGCGCCTTTGATCGAAATGGATCTTCTATATTGGTCACGCCATTTCCGAAACATGCCGGGTGAGGGTGATTTAAACGTTCAAGGTTTTATGCAGGCAGTCATGGCGACCAGTTACAGTGGTTCTGTAAGCCTAGAGATCTTTAATGACCAATTCAGAGGGGGTTCCTCAAAGTTGGTTGCCGTAGATGGATATAGGTCATTAATTTCCTTGATGGATGATGTCAGGCGTGCTGAACCAGATATAAGTTTGGATTTACCTGACTTCCCGCGGCGTAGCGAAACAACAGGTTTGTCTTTCATCGAATTTGCATCCCGTGGGGAAGAAGCGCAACGTTTAGGTACTTATTTAGAGAGCATGGGCTTTTCTAAAATTGGCAAACATAAAAACAAAGCGGCAGACCTCTATCAGCAGGGAGATATCCGCATTGTCTTGAATCAAGAGATATCTGGCCATGCCGCAACCCAGTGGAATGCCCGTGGAACCACAGTGTGCGATATCGGTATTGAGGTTGCCTCAGCTAGGGATACTCTGGAGCGCGCTGCACACCTTGGCAATTCTTCATTTAATCAGCCGTTAGAAGAGGATGAGTTGGATATTCCAGCTGTTCGTGGCTTATCAGGATCTGTAATACATTTTGTTGGTAACGAAAACGGGATGGACCGCCTCTGGGAAACAGAGTTTTCCCAAACAGCTGGACGCGAGGGTTTTGGCCTTCGCAACATTGATCACCTTGCTCAAACCATGAGTTATGATGACATGCTCAGCTGGAGCCTTTTCTACACCTCTTTATTTGAAATGAAAAAATCTCCTATGGTTGATGTTTTTGACCCTGACGGTTTGGTGCGTAGTCAAGTTGTCGAAACAGCCGATGGGTCTTTGCGGGTAACTCTTAATGGAGCAGATACGCACCGCACCCTGGCTGGTTCGTTCTTAGCAGAGTCTTTTGGAGCATCAGTGCAACATCTAGCGCTTGCTTGTGATGATATCTTCTCAACTCTGGAAAAGATGATCGCACATGGGTTTGAAACCTTACCAATGCCTGCAAATTACTATGATGATCTGAGTGCAAGGTTTGATCTGCCCGCCGGCCTTTTGGGTAAAATGAAACAGGCTAATGTTCTCTATGATCAGGACGATGGTGGCACGTTTTTCCAATGTTATTCAAAAGAGTTCACTGGAGGATTGTTCTTTGAAATCGTGCAACGGGACGGCAATTATCAAGGATACGGCGCGCCCAATGCACCGTTTCGAATAGCAGCACAGAAGCGCATCAAATCAATAAAAGGTATGCCTAAAGTCTGAAAAGTTGGAAAGATTTACTAAATTGGAAAACAGTGACTCCATTCGAAAGCATCAGAAACCGTTCCGCGTTGGATTGATCGGCACAGGCAAGATTAGCGATATTTACCTTCAAAACTGTGCCAAGTGGCCCGGGCTGTCGATTGACGTCTGTGGCAGTTTAAACCTGTTAGAAAGCGAAGAGAAAGCCGCAAAATACGATGTACCGCGCATTGCCCATCCTGATGATATAATTGCCGATCCAAACCTTGATTGCATCCTGAACCTTACAATACCTGCTGTGCATGCGGATGTCAGTATGCGGGCGCTAAAGGCTGGAAAACATGTGTATTCCGAAAAACCTTTCGCGACCAACCGTGACGATGGCGCTGCAATCCTTAGTCTGGCGCAAAAAACTGGTTTGTTGGTGGGCAATGCGCCTGACACGTTTTTGGGGGGACGCTGGCAAACTGTGCGTCGGTTGTTAGACGAGGGTTTGATTGGTGATGTGACGGGTTGCATGGCCTTTGTTGGGACACACGGGGTCGAGCGTCACCATCCCAACCCAGATTTCTACTATCAAGTCGGTGGTGGCCCATTGTTGGATCTGGGGCCGTATTATTTAACGGCGATGGTGTTCCTGATGGGGCCAATTCGTCAGGTGAGTGGTATGGCGCGTAAAACATTTAATCGGCGCCAAATTGAAAACGGTCCGCGCAACGGGGAATGGATGAATGTTGAGGTTGATACACATTCATTGTCGATGCTCGAATTCGAAAGCGGTGCGCTTGGTTCCATGACTATAAGCTTTGATATTTGGGAAAGTGAAACGCCTCGGTTTGAAATCTATGGAGCCGAGGGAACAATTTGCATTCCCGATCCTGACCCCGTGCACGGGGCAAACGATTTTCATGGTCCTGTCTGGTATCGTACACGCAAAGAAAGTCGGTGGGAATTTCAACCCCGTCCCACGGATCGGCCAGCGGAGTGGTGCATTGCTGAAAATAGGCATGGATTCAACGAAAACAGTCGTGGATTAGGACTGTTGGACCTTTCCTATGCGGTGAAAGAGGGTCGCGCCCCAAGGGCCAGTGGTGATTTGGCCCAACATGTTTTGGACGTTATGTTGGGTATATCAGAATCCCCTGACAGAGGCGGCTATGTAGATATCCAAAGCCTCTGCGACCGCCCCAATCCGTTACCTGAAAATTTTGCCGAGGATCTGTGATGAGCATTACCAAACTGGACATTTCTGAACCATTTTTCACAACCAAAGTGTTTCAAGATGAGGAGGGGTATCAGGCTCACGGAAAAAGTATCTTACTGAACTTGTCTGAGCGCCCAATTCAAATTCAGGATCAAAAACTTGGGCATTTGCAGTCTGTGATTGTTTTAGATGTCGAAATCATCGGTCTGGAACACACGGTGCTGATCGAACGATTAGAGGATTATCCTGATGAAAATGAATTGCTGGAGCGCGTCCGCACAACTTGGCCATCTGCTTATGAGGTGCGCGGCGAAGAGCGCCTGCGTGGCATTGGCCACTATATGTCGCCCAAGGTCTGGTTAGGGCAATTTGGGTTTACGATGTATCATTCCGCAACAGTGCCCCTGAATGTCGGATTGCACCGTGAACATGCCTTTTGTCCCGTTCCCGGATTTCGCGAAGTACACACACAAATCATCGGGTTTGGAAAAATGCAGCAGTGTCGCGAACGCGATGTAAGTACGCTTTATTTAGAAGAGCCAATGGCCCCTGGAACGACACACCGCCCCATGTATGATTCAGATGGAAATTACCCATGGCATCAATTTGAAACCATAACACCTTCGATTTTCATGGCGGTAGAAATGTTGCCAGAAGGTGCCACGCCCCCAACCCTTTAAACGATCCGAGGCATCAATGATTTTACGTGATCCAATTGATATGAATAGCCCGTTCCCACGGCAATCTCGTCGTCTGCGATTGGGTGTTGTTGGCGGTGGGCGCATTGCACAAACACAAGCGATGGCCGCACGTCTCACAGACCGCTGGAATGTGGTTGCCGGGGCCTTATCCTCGGATCCCAAACGCGCGCTAGAGCGGGCAGCAGATTGGCACATTGATCCAGATCGGGCGTATTCTTCGTTTCAGCAGATGGCGGAGCAGGAGCAAAAACGTGATGATGGCGTCGACGCTGTCATGATAACAACCCCGAACAATATGCACTATCCAGCTGCAAAAACGTTTTTGGACGCCGGTATTGATGTGATTTGCGATAAACCACTGACGAATACCGTCGAAGAGGCATCTTTGCTCGGGGATGCGGTGGGCGAAAGTGGTCAGGTTTTCGCCGTATGCTATACAATGTCGTGCTATCCGATGATCCGACAGGCTCAGGACATTGTCGCATCAGGCGTGTTGGGGCGCATCAATCAAATTCACGTTGAATTTATGCAGGACTGGATGACGCCGCCAGATGCAGGGGACGCGCCACACGTCAAATGGCGCTTGGATCCAGCGGTTTCTGGTCCTACATCTTGTGTGGGAGATATCGGCACACACGCAGCACATTTGGCACAATTTGTCAGTGGTTTGACCTTGCGCAGCGTGCGCGCAGATTTTCATGTGTGCGGTTCACCAAAACCATTAGAAGATACCGTGTTTATGATGACTGAATATGAAGGCGGTGTACCAGGGACATTGTTGGCAACCCGGCAGGCCCCCGGAAATCGGGGCGGTTTACGCTTGCGTATTTTTGGCAGCCTGGGTGGGTTAGAATGGGACATGGAACATGCAGAGCAGCTACACCTAAATGTGTTTGGTGAACCTGATCAAATCCTGAGCCGAGGACATGGGCATGGCATTTCCAAACAGACAGAACGATTTGTGCGTATAGGACGTGGTTTCCCAGAAGGACTAATCGAGGCCTGGGCTAATTTATACACCGAATTTGCCGTCGCTGTTGCCGCGCGGCGCGATCGAATTGAATTACCCGATACCTACTTACGCTATCCCAACATTGATGAGGGCATTGATGGTGTTCGATTCATCGATGCCTGCGTTCGATCAAATGCATCGAAAAATTGGGCTCAAATTTACACTTAGGCTGCTAAAGTTCCGTAAAATGCTTGCATACCTGCAATTGGTGGAGACACAGTGTTCAGCATAACCAATTAGATATCAAAAACACACTTTAGAGCACACCATAATTTCATCACGCTAAGTAGTTATTATCAAATAACAATCTACTACCGCCTCTATTGAAAATCCTCGTGTCGGTGGTTCGATTCCGCCCCCGGGCGCCACTTTCCAAAACATTTTCAATGACTTAATTTTCACACGCTAACGCTATGCGTGTGCGATTCAAAAACACACCAAACACACACTTTTTCGCGTGTTTGCGTGGAGAGATTCCGGGGTTCGACACTGTGTCTCGAACCAAGTGAAAGAACACAGTTCTTATTATGCGCCACTAATTGTTCAGTCGGTTGCATGATGGTCAGATTATACAAACTGTATATGATTTCATTGCTGGTATTGCCGTAAACTTTCGTGAAACAACTGCATGAATTCAAGAGAAATCATGGATGGCCTTTTCAAAGTAGGTCTTAATAGTGCAAGTCGATGTGGGATCTTCGGTCTGAATGGACGGAACTCCAGTCCCGTGTTTACATATTTTGAGGCGTCAAGTTCACTTAATATCGATACCCCAAGTCCATTGCTCACAAGCTCACACGCCGCAGTAAATTGACGAACTTCGATACTTGATTTGAATTCAATTTGTGCACGTTGAAATGCTTGGGAAACACTTTGAAAGAAAACACTATCCCTTCGCGAATGAATAAGTTTCTCATTAATTAAATCGGTTGGAGTTACTTCTTTTAGTTGCCCCAGAGCATGGCCTTGCGGAAAAACACAGACCGTTCTGATGTCAATTTCAGTACGTTCAACTGATGGATGCCCAGAAAAACCATCAGTTATGCCTATATCGTATTGCTCACCTGCCATCCACTCTAAGATCCTTTCGGGACGATCGGGTTCGATCGTCATTGAAACTTCTGGTCTATTTTTCAAAAAAGTTGCTACGACTTTAGGAAGATGACTCGTAGCAAAACCTGGCAGACAAGCGATTTTGAGATGTCCAGCCTTACGATCATTGATTTCGGCACTTGTGTTTTGAATGTTTCCCATAAGTTCCAAAACGCGCTCAATATCGGGATACA
>Ga0181596_10000483_pt1 | contig 40999 bp, 40 predicted proteins | sample 041ome_6_FD_148655 | JGI IMG/M metagenome (GOLD analysis project Ga0181596, IMG submission 148655) | Coastal salt marsh microbial communities from the Groves Creek Marsh, Skidaway Island, Georgia - 041402US metaG (spades assembly) | ecosystem: Environmental > Aquatic > Marine > Intertidal zone... | reverse complement strand
GCTGATGCCGTGAAGTATCACAAGCTCGACGGTGTGGGAGCGGTCGATGAGATCGCTCAGGCGATTTTGCGCGTGTTAAGTGCGTAAGTAATTATCACCAGTAAGCTTGTCAATAAATATAAAGCTTGATAGCGTTGAACTCGAGGCTGGGCACATTAGGAGGGACTTATGGCCGCTGCGAAGAAAGCAACAAAGAAAAAACCTGCTGCAAAGAAAAAAGTAGCAGCAAAGAAGAAGGCGCCTGCCAAGAAGAAGGCGGCTGCTAAGAAGGCACCTGCCAAGAAGAAGGCAGCTGTGAAGAAGAAAGCGCCTGCCAAGAAGAAGGCAGCTGCTAAGAAGGCACCTGCCAAGAAGAAGGCAGCTGCTAAGAAGAAGGCACCCGCCAAGAAGAAGGCAGCTGCTAAGAAGAAGGCACCCGCCAAGAAGAAGGCACCCGCCAAGAAGAAGGCAGCTGCTAAGAAGAAGGCACCCGCCAAGAAGAAGGCACCTGCTAAGAAGAAAGCAGCTGCTAAGAAGGCACCCGCAAAGAAGAAGGCTGCCAAGAAGAAGTAATTATTGGCGCGTCACGTTTGGGAGTGATGTGCGTAATAAAGCCGGCTCAGTGCCGGCTTTTTTATTGTCCAATGATTGGTCTCGGCAATTGCTCCGGTCGGCCAAACGCCCCTCTTGGTTCAATTGCCTGCTGCGGTAGCTGCGCCAAGGTGCTAAAGAGAGTTCACTGTCAGCACAGTTCCTCGGCACAGAGTTTCTATTGAATGCCCGCGTTCAGCTGCGAGCGACACAAGAATCAGCAGGTATTGACTCGGTATGGAGGATTGCGTCTCATTATCTGGCCATATTTGACTGTTATTTGGCAATCGATCACCTTGAGCTGCGGGGTTACAGCAGAGAAGATGATGAAAACAAAGGAGATACCGTATGAAAATTGCATGGAGCAGTGACACCCCCCGAAAGATTCAGCAATTCTCCAACCCCGATTATCCGCGGGAGAATCCCGACTTGGAAGATGTCCTCACCAGCGCAGACGTGGACCATGTCGCTCAAATTTTCCAGACCCCGCTGACAGGCGCCTATAACTGGGATTACTCCGTACAGGACGATCGGATAAAAAAGCTTTACGAGTTGGGCAAGCAGCTCAATTGGGACCCGCAAATGGATATTGACTGGGATCGTCCCTGGCCTGAAGAAGAGCGCGCGGCTGAAATGATGAACCTGCACGACTATCCACCTTATCTCGCGCTGTCTGAAAAAGAGCGGGACGAGTTTTGGTTGCACATGAATGCCTGGAGTTTGTCGCAGTTTTTGCATGGGGAGCAGGGGGCGCTTTTGGTCGCCAGTCAACTTTGCTCCTGCGCTCCGACCTTTAACGCAAAGCTGTACGCAGCGTCTCAAACATTTGATGAGGCCCGACACGTAGAGGTTTTTAATCAATACATACAGAAGCGCATTGGTTTGATGTATCCGATCAACACGCACCTGAACAGTATCATTGACAAAATTCTGACCGATCCTCGCTGGGATCTTAAGTTCATCGGGATGCAGATCGTGATTGAGGGTCTGGCCCTCTCGGCGTTTAATACAACCCGTGAAACGACGCCAGATCCGGTGTTGAAAGATATCGTCTATCTTGTCACCCGCGACGAGGCGCGACATGTCACCTTTGGCGTGAACTATCTTGAAGAATACGTTCAAACACTGACGGATGAAGAGCGGGAGGAGCGAGCGTTATTCGCTTTTGAGGCCTGCGCGATCAGTCGGGAAAGGCTAGTGGCGACCGACGTATTCAGGCATTTCGGATGGGATGTAGAGGAGAGCCGGCGCAAGGTGCTAGATGGCTTCGTGATGTCGACTTTCCGCAACTTGCTGTTTCAGCGCGTTGTGCCCAACTTGCGTCGCATTGGACTGCTCACTGACAGTATTCGCCCGCGCTTTGAAGAGTTGGGCATTCTGGAATACGAGGAAATGACAGATGACGGTGATATTGATTGGGTGAAGCTCGAAAGGCCTCTCGACACCACCGAAGCGCAGAGCCACGAGCAGAGCATGCTCGCAGCATTCCACGAGGCTTTTGAGGCAAGTCAAGCCGCCAGCGCCTGAATCATCAAGTCACGCGACAGGGACTGTTGCGCAGGTGTTTGTTACAGTCGGCGTCTCGAGTAACAGAAAAGCTTTTAGGAAGGCGTAAATTATGACCGTGGTCACTTTTGTTCAGCATGATGGCTCAGAAAGAATGGTCGATGGCGACGCAGGCTTGTCCCTCATGGAGACTGCACTGAAGCACGATGTCCCGGGTATCGACGCGGATTGCGGCGGCGGTGCTATTTGTGGCACCTGTCACTGTTTTGTTGAGGCCTCCGGTGAGCTTACTGCCCCCGATGCTCAGGAAACTGCGATGCTGGGGTTGCGGCCCGATCGAGCCGAAAATTCTCGCCTGGCGTGCCAGATTGTTATCAGCGAGGGTATGGCGGATATCAAAGTCCGGTTGCCCGAGTTTCAAATGTAGTGCTGTGTCTAAGCCTCCCGCAACATATTGGAAAAGGTAATAACCATGAATATGCCTGCAGTAGGTAACACACCGGACTATAGTGCTTTGCCGCTATCAGATCTTGATATCTCCGACCCGCGCATGTTCCAGTTTGATTATTGGCATGGCTTGTTTGCGAGGTTGAGAGCAGAGGCGCCGGTTCATTTTCAGCCGAGTAGCCCCGCCGGCCCGTTTTGGTCTGTCACTCGCTATGAAGATATTGTAGCAATCGAACGGAATACCGAGGTGTTCTCCTCTGAGCCCTCAATTGCAATTCTTGATCCTGAGCCGGACATGATCCTGAAGATGTTCATTGCAATGGATCCGCCCGAGCACGACGACCAGCGCCGCGCGGTGCACCACGTTGTAGCGCCTCGGAATCTCAAGGAATTCGAGGGGCTTATTCGCGAACGCACAGCAGCGGTGCTCGATGAGTTGCCAGAGAATGAACCCTTTGATTGGGTGACTTCGGTCAGCCGAGATTTGACCACCAAGATGCTCGCGACGTTATTTGATTATCCCTGGGCGGAGCGAAACAATCTCACCGATTGGTCAGACATGTTCACCAATGACGAGAGAATTACCGCCGGGGAGGGCGTTCCTCGGGACGTGATCGTAGAGCACATGACAGCCTGTTTGCAGCGTTTTACCGAACTCTGGCATGAACGCAAGGGAGACGGCAAAGAAGCTTTTGATCTCATCCGGATGCTACAGGCGGATCCTAACACCGCCAATATGGTGGATGACCCCCTGACTTATATGGGAAATATCATGTTGCTGATTGTGGGTGGAAATGACACTACCCGTAATTCTATGTCTGGCGGCGTCATTTTTCTGAATCAGTTTCCGGATCAAATGGCCAAGGTGAGGGCTAACCCGGATCTGATTCCTGCCATGGTCTCCGAGATCATCCGTTTTCAGACGCCGTTGCCCCACATGAGACGCACTGCGACGCAAGATGTCTCTTTTGGTGGGCAACAAATTGCCAAGGGAGACAAGGTGGTGCTCTGGTATGTGTCGGGCAATTATGATGAGTCAGTGATAGACCGCCCGAACGACTTTTGGATTGAGCGACCCAACGTGCGCGGACACTTATCGTTTGGCGCGGGCATTCATAGATGTATGGGTAACCGCCTTGCCGAGATGCAGCTCCGCATTTTGTGGGAGGAGACGCTGAAGCGGTTCCGGACCATAGAGTTGGCTGGCGAGCCTGAGCGAACCTGCAATCTGTTCATCCGCGGTTTCACCCGGCTTCCCGTGAGGGTCACTCGATTTTAACCTGAGTGTCCCACTACCCATCGATCACGTGCCAAGCTCAATGCCAGCACCTCTGATGCGCTCAGCCGGTCTTGATGGCTGCCGGGCGGGCTGGGTTTGCATCGGCTGGGACGGCCGGAAATGGGCGGCGACCGTGTTTGCGAGCCTCGCACAAAGCCTGGCGTATGTCGCCTCCGGCGCTAGAGTCTGTATTGATATGCCAGTAGGTCTCTCAGAGACCGGGCTTCGCGCCTGCGACCAAGAAGCGCGGCAGTTACTGGGCCCAAGAAGGAGTAGTGTCTTTGCAGCGCCACCGAGTTTTGCGATGCAAGAAATGAGCTACGCCGAACTTAACAGCGAAAGCAAGCGCCGTTACGGAAGAGGTGTCAGCAAGCAGGCTTTCTATTTACTACCAAAGATTAGAGAGACCGCGCGTCACCTTCATGATCACCGCGATCGTTGCCAGGACTGGCGAGAGGTTCACCCCGAACTCTGCTTCGCCGCATTACAGGATGGCGTACCAGTAAGTGAGAACAAAAAAACGCAGGCGGGCTATCGTCAGCGCATGGCAATATTGAGAGCGCGGTTGGGCGCGCGTACCGTCACTCGATTGATTGACAAGTTAGATGCCCATCCGCTGCGCGCGGGTGTGGCCAGAGACGATATTCTCGATGCCATGGTTTGCGGCTATGTCGCCCGTCTTGATGGCAGTGAATTAAGGGCACTGCCCGCGGGAGACGTGGAGCGAAATGAGAGGGGCGATGCAATGCAAATCTGGTTCCCATCGGCCCAAGTATGATGTGCTTCGGGTTGATGAAAGAGGGTGACACATGACATCCCCGCTCTTACGGCAGCGAAGGATCCGGCGTTGGCACCGGGGAATAGCCGTGATCACATCGGTTCAGCTATTACTATGGACCGTTAGCGGCATGTACTTTGCATTCATTGATATTGAATTCGTGCGCGGCAATCAGTTTAAAACAGTACCCGAGCCCGTTGAGTTCTCGTCCTCGCGCTTTGTGTTGAGTCCAATCTCGGCGACGCAGGTGACGCTGTTGCAACGCAAATCCAACGAGCTGATAGCAGGTATTCATACCGCCACGGGCATAGAGTGGCTAGACGCCACAGGCGCCTTGGTTGAGCCATTGACGCAAGCGGAGGCCCTTGATTTGGGGGCGTCCAGGACGGTAATGGTGCCGGACAGCGCGGAGTGGATAGCGCAAAACGTGGTTGGGAGTGAGTATCGTGGAGCCCCACTGCCGTTGTGGAAGCTCTGGGAGTCGGCCAATCCGAGTCGCGTGGCGTATATGAACGCCCTGTCTGGAGAGGTCGTTAAAGTGAGACACAATGCGTGGCGATGGTGGGATTTTCTGTGGTCGCTACATATTATGAGCTATACCGATCGAGATGCCCTCGGAACCTGGCTTCTTAAGTTTTTCTCAGTGCTAGCGTTTATGACCGCGGCGCTCGGGCTATGGTTGTTCGCGCTGACAACTCGGAAGGGCGGGTATCAGTAATAAATCATGATCCAGATGTAGGCGAAAAATAGGCCGCAGGCGTATGCGACCCACGCTCCTGAGAGCAGCCAGACGTTGATACGGCGAAGTCTAGCGCAGGCCGCTGCCTTAATTGGGTCAATCGGGCAGGGGGCGCTACGCTGCTGCCACCAAAGAACGGTACTGAACGTGATCAATGCGCCCGAGAGCACAAATAAGACGTTTTTGTGGGCCGAAAGCCACATAATGCCGGGGACCGCCGAAGTGAGTCCGGCCATAACAGCCCCCGCTCCAAGAGAGATCAGTAGCGCAGGCAGGGCGCAGCAGAGCAGCGTGGAAGCACTGCCAAATAGGGCCAAGGTTGGCGCAACACTGTCGCGCCAGTCGCCTCTCATGATGCATTGCTCAGTGCTTGAGCGCCGCGGCGCACCGCCGTGATGCGGTAGCCGGCTTGCACAGCCAGTTCTTCGATTGTCCCATCGCTTAGCGTAGCACCCGGGACAAGCACAAGATTCAGCGCTTTCGTATCGAGATCGACATAGACAGCTGCGATCTCCTCCCTCTTGCTGAAGATTTTGTTCATCGCCAGCGCACAAAAGTCACAGACGACGCCCATGACGTCAGCCACGATGGGCTCGCCACCTTTCTCGAGCGCCGCGTGGATATCGTCGGTGTGAGTCAATACTGCCTGTGCGTCGCCATCGCCCTGCGTTGAGTTGGATGTCTCGATCGTATGGTCGGTCGGGGTGCTATGGTCATGGTCAGCGTGGTTTTGTGCTAACGCGGTAGCGGAAAGTAATGCGCCGACTGCTACATAAACCAAACTTTTGTAGCTATTCATTATCAGTAGCTCCGGATTAAAAGCGGTAAGTAAAATTAAGCAGTGGTTGATTAACGGTCAGGTTGTACCCCATCTCAAGCAGAAGTGGACCGTTGAATAATCGCATTAAGGGCGTAGCGGTGATGGGGTCGTCGTCGTCTGGGCGATGGTCAATTTCCAGCATCAGCCAGGTGTGCAGCTCTCCGCTATCGCCCTCGTAGGGTGCATAGCCCACTCGAGCGGCATGCATGAATTGGGCGCCAAACTGTCCCGCATCTAGGTAGCGCGATCGGTATCCTGCGAAAAGCGAGCGCGTCTCCCAGTCAGCCATGATGCCCCCGTAAACAGCCGTCTCATCACTCAGCCCGTTGCCGTTGACGCCCGATGCAACGCCAACCCCCCCGTGAAAATACAAGTTGCCTTGGTAATCCTTACCAAACCAGCGTTTTGCAAGAAATGTGGGGTGCACGCTGTAAATGGCATAGTCGGTATCTCTATTGACTTCGGTTCTCAGTCCAATGGACCAAGATGGCGCGGGGGTATAGTGCACCAATGCAGAACTGGCCTGCCGGTCGGATTCTCCAATGATCGTCCAGCCGCCGGTATAAGATACGGGCCTTGCTGTTACTGCGGCACAGAATAGCAGCGGTAGAAGCGCGATACTCGCTAAACAACCCCTCATTTCTTCCTGCCCGTGAGTATGGAGACCAACTCAGTCACTTTTTCTTTCCTCGTGGCAAAAGAGCCGCTTTCGAGAGATGTCTGCACGCAGGTGTCAACATGGTCTTCGACAATGAGGGCTTCGAGGCTCGATAGTGCAGCGCGTGCAGCTTGTACCTGGCGAACCACGTCGACACAGTAACGCTCATCGGCGACCATTTTGCGAACGGCCCGTATCTGCCCCTCGATGCGAGCGAGTCTGGCGTCTGCGCGGCGTGGGTTGAACTTCTCAAAACGGGTAGCCTCCATAAATTTGGCCTTCAGGAATACCCCATGGGGGTATATGCGAGTCTACGGTATACCTGTGGGGGGGTATATCGTCAACACCGCAAAACTGGGGAACTCAAATACTGAGACGATGCCCGGTGGATCTGCAGGCGTTCAATCCCGACAGTTAATCCCGATAATGATCGATCGCGTACAACCCCGTGTGCAAAGGAGAACGAAATGATTGGCCACCCTGTCGCGTATTCCAGAAGTGTGATTACTGAGCTCATGGTCCCGAGCTACGCCAACTTCGGCGGCAAGGTGCACGGGGGCACCCTCATGTCACTCATGGATAAGCTGGCTTATGTCTGTTCTAGCAAGCACGCTGGCAACTATTGTGTGACGGTGTCAGTAGATAACGTGCAGTTTTTGCGCCCGGTGGAGGTTGGAGAGGTGGTCTCACTGATGGGCTCTGTTAACTATGTGGGCAAAAAATCACTCGTGGTAGGCATTAAGGTCGTCGCCGAGAACTTACAGGATGGCGTGAGTAAGCATACCAACACCTGCTACTTCACGATGGTGGCAAAGGGGCCGGGGGGGGAGACCGCTGAGGTGCCACCGCTGATTTTAGAAAGCGAGGATGATGTGCGGCGCTTTTGTAGCGCGCTCCAGCGACGCCGCATACGAGAGGAGGGAGTCACCTTTATGAATGAATACAAGGCGGGCTTCACCGATCACTTTGCGGTGGCGGGTTTGCTCGCTTCGGAACGTTGCGTGCTGGCTATAGACGATGCCGACTAGTCAGTTAGCGCCCAGGAGTCATGGCGCAAGCACATCGCAACAAGTCCGCTAAATCCGGCCATAGTGGCGAGGACGCGTGATCCACAACTTGCGGAACGCCGGAACGCCATGCCGCTGGATTACCGATGAACACCCTCTCTGACGAAGGCTTTCTCGACTAAATCGCTGGGTTGCGAGCAGCCACCGAACGCGTCAAAGTTCTCCTCGGCATGGCTCACTGACGTAGGAGGTTAACGATGTGAAGACAGGCAGTTTCATTCCGCTGCAGACTGATCCGGTGCTTTACGCCATGGCGGGCGACGATTGCTCCCTGCACCATGACTTACATCAACTGACACCCAAACAGCAGCTCGATCATCAAGAGAATCAGATGCTCACCTGCGCACTTCAGGTCGCATTGACAGGGTTGGGCAAGTCGAAGGACCACGTGGCGTTGGCCGATGTGTTCAATGCCTCACCCTGGCAGGCTAATTTGGCCCACTATTGCGATATGTTTATCGATATGGGCCTTCAAACTATTCCAAGATCCAATTGGCAGTTTCACGCCATCAATGATTTCTACCCCGGCGTGAAATCGGCCGTGCCCCCGGTTGCGATAATCAATCTCTACATGGTGAGTGGGAGCAACTGGCCCCTGCATCAGAGCGCGAGAGCGCTCCAGATTAGTCGGAACCTGAATTCCAAGCTCCATTTTGCTGCCCATGCGCCTGCGGCGGATATTCCCACGCCACCCACGGAGATTTACACCAAGCAAGCCTTGTCAGCTGGCGCTGCTGACGCTTTTTTTGCTTCGCATCCTGAGGGCGTCATGATGAAGTTGTTGGGGTTGGCTGGCTCGAGAAATGTGTTTCCCGTCGTCGATCTGGATCATTGTTTGCTCCACATCGAAGAATATGACGCCGACGCTGAGGTGCTACTGCAGGAAAAACTGGACACTACCCAATGGCAGGAGATGACGGTCGATTTGACCATTACGCCTGATCGCATATCCATCAGTAATGTCAGGCGTATTCTGTTTGCAGGTGGTAAATGGGTTGGCAATTTTATTTCGCCCGAGCTCCACGTGACCGATACACACCGGGAGGTGCTGCTCCGGGTGGGGGAATATGCGCGAGCGCAGGGTTATAGTGCGCCGGAAGGTGTGAATTGTGGCATCGACTATTTTATTTCGGAGGAAAACATCATCGTGACGGAAATCAATGCCCGATGGACCGGTGGATTGTTTCCGGCGCAATTCATCAGTCGGCTCGGGGTGCGAGATGCGTCAGTCGCTTTTTTTGATGTTTTGCCTTGCTCCGAGATGGAGAAATTCAGCAAGTTTCAACGCGAGTATCTTTTCCCTGCAACTCATAGTGAATTTTCTTACATCCCGATGGGGTTTACCCCTTTCATCAGCGAGATCGACAGCACGGAAAACTATTTTACGTGGCAGGTAGTGAGCGGAGACTTTGCAGCATTTGTTGCGGCCAAGCATGCCGCGCTGGCGCCGGGCGCGCTGCCCACTGCTGATGCAATTTTACAGGAGGCCTTAAAGTGAGTCGGATTGATCTGGGAGCACTGGATTTTTTCAGCCCTGAAGTACAGGAATGTCCCTTTCAGGTATACCGTCAGTTGCAGGATGAAGCGCCGGTATGGCAAATGCCCGGGACAAATGTATTCGTGGTCACTCGATACGACGATATTAGGGCGATCATTCGGGATCCTGCGCGATTTTCCAGCAATTTTAGTGCGCTGTTAAACGCGGGTTCTTCCAATGACGAGGTCACCGCCATTTATGAGCAAGGCTATGAGATGGTGGAGACCCTGCTCACACAGGATCCCCCTCGACATCGGGTGTACCGGAATCTCGTCAATAAAGTGTTCTCTAACAAGCGGATTGAGGGCATGCGGGATGATATTGAGGCGACCGCCAATAAACTGATTGACGGATGGATTGACGATGCCGAGGTTGACCTGCTCAATCGCTTCTGTGTGCCGCTGCCGATTTATGTCATAGCAGACCAGTTGGGTGTGCCGAGGTCAGAGTTGGCGATGATCAAGAAGTGGTCCGATGCTTCTGCCAGCCGTCTTGGCCGCCTCGCTGACGAGGAGCAGCAGATTCAGAACGCCAAGGATATCGTCGAGTTCCAGCATTACTTTGCGGATCTCATTGATCAGATGAGAGGGAATCCACAGGACAATATAATTTCTGATCTAGCTAACAACACCATCGACGAGGGACGACAATTAACCAAATCGGAAGCTCTAGGCATGATCCAGCAAATATTGGTGGCGGGTAACGAAACCTCAACGGCGAGTATTGCCGGGGGGGTGGTATTACTCATTCAGAATTCGGAGGAGCAGGCAAAGCTTCGCAGTAATCCTGATCTGATCTCGGGTGCGGTAGAAGAAATTCTGCGTCTGGAAACGCCTACAACGGGTATGTGGAGAAGGGCGACACAGGATGCCGAAATAGGAGGCGTCGCTATTCCCGAGGGTTCCTTCTTGATGGTGCGTTTTGCGGCGGGCAACCGTGATGAATCTGTGTTTAAAAGAGGTGGCGAGATGCGGGTTGACCGAGATAACGCGGACAATCATCTTGCCTTCGGTCAGGGGACTCATTTCTGTCTAGGCGCGCAACTGGCGCGCACGGAACTTCAGGTAGCGCTGACAGCTTTGTTGAGCAGAACCGAGAATTGGGGTTTGGTGGAAGGAAAAAATCCGCTGACACACAACCCCAACGTCTTGTTGCGGGGATTAACTGATCTACACATTTCATTCGACAAATTGGCTTAGGAGATTTATGAAAACAGCCAGACTGGGGTTGTGGAGCACGCGATGAACAAACCTGAATTTCTCAGCTATCAGGAGTTGCTAGATCAGGAAGCGGGTGTCATTCCTGAGGCTTTGCGTATCGATACGCAGCCCAATGTCGAGAACCATGTCATCGCCACTGACGTGTGGACTGATCGGGCCGTTTTCGAGCGTGAGGTCGAGAGCCTCTGGCCCAAAGTGTGGCAAATGGCCTGTCGTGAGACAGCGCTTGCCAAGCCTGGCGATTACTTTGTTTACGATGTAGCGCGCTATTCCATTCTCCTGGTACGGGCCGAGGAGGGGACGTTAAAAGGATTCCACAATTCCTGCCTACATCGTGGCCGAGCGTTGAAGTCAGGCCGCGGCTCCAGTCGTGAGTTGCGTTGCCCGTATCATGGTTTCTGTTGGTATTTGGATGGTCGCTTTAAAGAAGCCCACTGCGAATGGGAGTTTGCAGAGACCGATCTGGCGGCGCTGACATTGCCTGAGGTTCAGGTCACAACCTGGGGCGGTTGGGTCATGGTCAACATGGACCCGGACGCGCCGAGCTTCGAGCAATATTCCTCGGTTTTGAGCGAGCACTTCACCCGCTGGGCGCCGGAGGATCGCTATGTCTCAATGCACGTGGAGAAAAAAATTAGATGCAATTGGAAAATAGCGATGGAGGCTTTCATCGAGTCGTACCATGCCATACAGACGCATCCCCAGATCCTGTCTTTTACCGGTGGCGATAACTCGCAATACGATACCTTTGGAGAGCATCTCAGCCGCACCATTACCGCACAAGGTATTCCCAACCCCGGGCAGGCTGATCGCTACAGCGTGCAGGAGTCTGTAGAGGCCATGACGGGTCCAGGTGGCTTTGAGCGCGCTTTGTCGCTCACCGGATTGGCCGCTGATGACATTACCTCACGTCAAGCCATTGGTGCGGTTCGCAAGGCGCAGTTTGCGGAGTTTATGGACGCCGATCAGCTCGCCACAGTGACAGATGCGGAGACTATGGATTCGATTTTATATCTGGTGTTTCCCAACTTTGCGCCATGGGGGGGGTTCCAGAGTCAAATCACTTATCGCTACCGCCCTGATGGGATGAATCCGGACGGCTGTATTATGGATATTTACCTTCTGGACGGATTTCCCTCTGATAAGCCAAGGCCTCCTGACGCAACAACCATTCGCCTAGACTATGACCAGAAGTACGCAGAAGCCGAGGAATTGGGAATGCTTGGGGCCTTATTCGACCAAGACGCCAACAATTTGCCCGAGGTGCAAAAAGGTCTCATGGCGTCAAAGACGCGAAAGGTACTGACCGCCAATTACCAAGAGCTGAGGATCAGGCATTTTCACGAGACCTTGGCACGCTACCTGAACGCTTGCCCCTGAGCCGCTGTAACCATCATCGATAGCCTTACGCGACACTGCACGCAGTGTGGGGTTTTGTGTTTAAAGACTCAGTAGCTCAGCGCCATGCTGGGACGTCCATCTTTCTCGGTTGCTCTGGCAAAGCTGGGCAGGGCCTTCATTTTTGCGATCCATGCGGTGCAGTTAGGGTGCTCGTTGGCTGTAACAACGCCTCGCTCGGCACCCGCGATCAGATTAAAGGCGATTAAAAAGTCAGCCGCCGAGAGAGTTTGGCCCCCAAACCAGGGGGCACAATCTAAATCCTGTTCCGCGAGCGCGAGTAATCGGTTGAGTCGGGGCCGAATAAACAGTTCATCTAGCCCCTTCACATACAACCCCACAAACGGCCGCATAAAAAACGGCAAACGCTTTTTTGAAATGGTGTGCACGACGTTCATGAGTTGTAGCGGCATCATTGAGCCCTGGGCGGCGTGCCACCAGAATAGGTAGCGGGCCCTGTCAGATGACTCGGTCAGTGGTCTGAGCGAGTGGCCTGACGATTTATCGAGAATGTAGTCCATGATGGCGCTGCTTTCGGCCAATACAAGTTCTCCGTCGGTAATAACCGGCGCGGTGCCCAGTGGCGACAACGCCTTGTATTCGTCGGGAGCGGCCATGGTTTTAGGGTCTCTGGAATACACCACCAGCTCATAGGGCTCGCCCAGCTCCTCGAGCATCCAGAGAACGCGAAAGGATTGAGAATACTCAAGGTGGTGCAAGGTCAGTCTTTCAGACATAGGCGTAGGCGCTGTGTGAGGTGAATCACAAAGTGGAGATTACGCCTGTATACACCGCCACCGATGGATTGGATTGCATTCTCGAGCCAACTAGCATCGACTGGCGAGCGACGTTGTGAGAGTCAGGACTGTGGCCTCCCCGCCAGGACTCGAACCTGGAATCACCGCTTAGGAGGCGGTAGTTATATCCTGTTTAACTACGGGGAGAGGGCCAAGATTGTACCGCAAACTGCTTTCGGATTTTACGGGTGCTATTGGGTAGCGTTCCCTGTTCAGTCATCTCCAATAAAAATTCAGTGACCTCTTGCCGGGTGCCTTGGAATACAGGCGCGAGAGCACGTTGTTTCATTTGATGTTCGTACATCGGGTCGTAATAGTCCGTGAGCAGTGCCTCAATCCAAAGCTTGTGTTGTTCCGGGTCTCCCTGTCGATGGCTGATGAGCGCGTCCTGCATAATCCGATGTAACACCGTGTGGCGCTTGCCGCCCAGTCGATTGCGGATTCTTTCCAGTGCGTCAACGAGATCTTCGGAGAATATTTCGAAGGCACGCGGCTCACCTAGGTTCATGTGTTCCTGCAAATTGCCCAATATGTAATTGTCATAGGAGTGATCTACGCGCTCCGTTAGGGACGCTTCAACGCGGACCCAGTCTGCTTTCCCACGGGTTGCATGAAGCGTTGGAGGGAGCGCGCAACGACCAATCAGCCGACCCTCGTCCTCGAGTATTAAAAAACGGTAGTTGCCGGATTGTTGCTGCACCAGCGCAACGCCCAAGGCTAATTCGAAAGCGATTTGGGTCGGTTGGGCTGTAACCCGTCGGCCAAACGCTGACCCGCGATGATTCGCCAGCCCCTCCAGATCAATGCTGCCGGGAATCGGGTGTCCACTGGCACCTTCGTTAAGCAATCGCGTTTTAGCGACGCCTGTCTGGCCGCCCACCAGTAGCAGCGATGTGGAGGCGACAGCTGCTTCAGTTTTTTGGCTGAGCCACTGACGGATGGACTTATACCCTCCCTTGATCCTCGGGTAACTGATGCCCACTTCGGTAAGCCACTGCTGTGTGATCTCCGAGCGCAGCCCGCCTCTGAAGCAAAACAGCGCGCCATGAGGGTTGGTTTCAGCAAACTGTTTCCACCGTGCCACACGCGCTTCTTTTATGGCTCCCGAGACTAATTCGTGGCCAAGCCTGATAGCCGCTGCTTGTCCAGATTGTTGATAACATATGCCGATTGCTTCGCGCTCTGCATCTTCCATAAGAGGGGCGTTAACCGCCGCCGGAAGGCTGCCCTTGGCGAATTCGATCGGAGAGCGGACGTCCAGCAGGGGTGTGTCCGCGGTAAAAATAGTTTGGAAATTATCCAGTTCCAAGGTCACGTCTGGGACAAGAGAATACGTGGGCTGTCGATCCCCGCCGCCACGATTTCGCCTATGACTGCGCTCGATAAATCATTTTGCACTAACAGTCGCGTAACCTCAGGCAGGGCATCCTCAGTTGTTGCAATCAGTAATCCGCCGCTTGTTTGTGGGTCAAAGAGGATGGTTTGGTCCCGTAATGAGAGCTCTGGAAGCCGGTTGTCAGTGGCAAGGCGGTTGCGTTCGGTTCCTCCAGGAACACACCCTTGACCGATATAGTAGTCAAGCGCCGGTAATTCAGGAATCGACGACATGTCGATGATTGCAGCCAAATGGGCGCCTTCACACATTTCCAGAAGATGACCGGCGAGACCGAATCCGGTGACATCTGTTAGCGCATTCACACCGTCGATCTGCCCGAGTTGGGCGCCCACGTCATTGGCCCGACACATCACCTCCGTCGCTTGTCCGACATGTTCTGGTCGCAGCTTTCCGTGCTTTTCCGCAGTGGTGTGAATACCGATTCCCAGTGGCTTAGTCAGAATAAGACGATCCCCAATCTTCCCTCCGTCATTACGCTTAATATTCTGATGTAACGCAGTTCCACTGACAGCAAGGCCAAAAATAGGCTCAGGGCAATCAATACTGTGTCCGCCTGCGAGCGGGAAACCGAGGCTTTGACAAACATCTCGCCCTCCCTGCACCACCCGGTTGGCGATATCCGCACTCAGCTGAGATATAGGCCACCCGAGAATGGCTACCGCGAGGAGTGGGGTGCCCCCCATGGCATAAATGTCAGATATGGCATTAGTCGCGGCGATACGACCAAAATCGTAGGGATCGTCAACAATGGGCATGAAAAAATCGGTGGTGGAAAGCAGCGCGTAGTCTGCGTTTAGGATGACTGCCGCAGCATCATCCCGGGTCTGGTGTCCGACCAACAATGACGGAAACGGCGCTGCCACATTTTCCTTGTCGGGGCTCGCCAGAATGCGTGAAAGGATGTCGGGCGCAATTTTGCATCCACAGCCAGCGCCGTGACTGAACTGGGTTAATCGGACAATGTCGGTGGTCATTTGGGCTTAAATCTCCGCTCAGTGAATAATGCTAACCCGTTACGATTGAAAAGCGGAGCATTCCGACTCATTCTTGGTGAAGTGGTAGCGGTGATTTGAGTGAACGGGTCAGTATTTTCGGTATTTCCTTCGACGGCCATCGGCCTGTGGCTGATGCTTGTTGCCGTTGCAGCGCAGGCATCCGCGCCATTTTCGCTGCCATCTGCTGAGGCGTGGTCGACACAAAGAGCGCTCTATCAGAAAGCCAAAGGAGAGCTGGCCACGGGTGCCGGCTCCCGTTTCGCAGAGATACGCGACCAATTGAACGAATACCCGCTTCGCGTTGATCTCGATTTTGCAGTGCAGCTTGGGCAGCTGCACCATATGAAACCTAGCGAAGCCAAGGACTTCCTCGCGCAGGCGCAGGGCACTCCCTTAGCGCGTCGTTTTCTCGTGGCGTACCTGAGGCATAAGGCGCAGGACGGCCATTGGAAATCGTTTTTGGGGGTGATTAACGCGCCACCCGAAATGCCGGAGTTGCAGTGTTACTACTACCGGGCGCAGTTGGCGACTGGCCAGGCCGAACTGGCGTTTACGGGCGCCTCGGCGCTGTGGAATGTGGGGTATTCTCAAGACGAAGCCTGTGATCCGTTATTCACTGCCTGGATGGCTGCAGGCGGCCCCGATGATGATCTGATTTGGTCCCGCGCTTTAAAGGCGTTCTCTAAAAAAAATGGCCATTTAATTCGATACATCAAACGCTTCGCGAGCGACGACCTCAAGCGCGACCTGGACGAACTCGCCGTTATCTATAAGCGCCCTTCTCGTGTGGAAGGCGATCACCATAAAAACCGGCCGAGACATACCGATATCCTGATGGCCGGCGTGGCGAGGCTTGCCCAGTTGAATCCCAAGCGCGCTTACGAAGCATTGCTTTCGCTGGGGCGTGATCATCCGATTTCCGCTACCCAGGCCGAGGTTGTGGCCTCGGACATTGCGCGACACAGTTTGTTTGCCGAGCACTCCCCCGCGCCCGAGGCGTGGGTGGCGCAACAGATCGCCAAGTCGAAACGGGACGAGCTCACCGTCATCTGGTTGCGCAATGCCATCGCCGTTGGTGATTGGCACGATATTCAGGAAGGCCTGCAATGGCTTTCTCCCGGTGCGCGGTCCCAAGATCGCTGGATTTACTGGGATGCAAGAAGTCGAGAAGCGCTCGTGGTTGGCAGTGGTGCTGCGCTTTTCGGTGCCCTGGCCAGTCATCGAAGTTTTCACGGCTTTCTCGCAGCAGAGCAGGTGGGCCAGCCCTATCAACTGCGAGAGTCACCGGTTTCGGTTGATGAAATACAACTAACGGAGTCAATTTGGCGCGGCGCGGCGCGCGCCCAAGAGTTACTGGCTCTCGGCCTGCGCGAGGAGGCGAAGGAGCAGTGGCAACACACACTCAATCAAGCGAATTTCAGTGAACAAATGTCCTTGGGGCTGTTCGCGTTAGCGCGGGAGTGGCCTGATTTTGGGGTGGACGCGGCAATTGCTGCAAGAAATTGGGACCGGCTGGATCTTCGTTTTCCCTACGCGTTCTGGGAGGAATTTCAGCAAGCGGCGCTCGAAACCTCGCAGGATCCTTTCGCTTTAATCGCGCTGGCTCGACGGGAGAGCGGGTTGAATCCGCGGGCGCGCTCGAAGGTGGGTGCGCGGGGATTAATGCAGCTTATGCCAGCGACGGCTCGTAATGTGGCAAAACAAGGCGGTGTGCCCTATCGAGGCACTAAGACTCTCTATGAGCCGCGGGTAAACATTGCGTTGGGCACCAGCTACTATTCGGGGCTGCTCAATCGTTACGACGGCAATCGTGTTAAAGCCCTTGCGGCCTACAACGCGGGACCGAGCCGAGTGTCGCGCTGGCTGGGCGACGAGCAATCAATTGATCAGTGGGTTGATTCGCTGCCATTTTCCGAGACGAGGGAATACGTGCAGGCGGTGCTGACTTATCATGTGATCTATCGTCTTAGGGCGGGAAAATCGGCCACGTTGCTCACATCTGCTGAGCGGACTGATATTTATTAGCGCAGGGGTATATTGCCGATTTATGCGGTGTGGCCTGTATCCGGTAATGACGGAGATTTTATGAAAACGTTACAGATGCAATCGTGTGTGCATGAGAATGCGACCGTTGAGTGCGCCTTGGTAGAAACAACGGTACCGGAGCCCGGACCTGATGACGTGTTGGTGGCGATTGAGGCGTCTCCGATCAATCCGTCAGATTTGGGCCTCATGTTCGGCGCTGCGGACCTGGAGTCCGCGCGACAGACCGAGCGAGAGGGTTTGCCGGCAATTGTTCTCGATGTCCCGCAGGCAGCCATGCGAGCCATGGCGCCACGGGTAGGGCACTGGATGGCAGTGGGTAACGAAGCCAGCGGCCGCGTGGTTGCGGCGGGGCAGAGCGACGCGGCGCAGGCACTGTTGGGCAAAAGAGTAGGGATGTTTGGCGGGGAGATGTATGCTACCAACCGATGCCTGCCCGCGACACAATGTATGGCATTTCCCGATGCCATTTCCGCCGAGCAAGCGGCGTCCTGCTTTGTCAATCCGATGACCGCCCTAGGCTTTATAGAGACGCGCGATATGGAAGGGCAAAAAGCGATGGTGCACACAGCTGCCGCTTCTAATTTGGGGCAGATGCTGGAGCGGCTGTGTCAGGCTGATGGGATACCCCTGGTCAATATTGTTCGTTCAGAAGATCAAGTGGCGCTTTTGAAATCGATGGGCGCCGAATGGGCGTTGAACAGCCAGTCGGACTCCTTTATGAGCGATCTTATTGATGCGTTAGTGGCCACGGGCGCAACGCTGGCCTTTGATGCCATCGGTGGTGGACGTCTGGTCAACCGTATTCTCACGGCGATGGAGTTGGCGGCGGCCAAGACGGGGCCTTGGTCACGTTATGGGTCGGAGGTGCCCAAACAGGCTTACATCTACGGTCAGCTCGATTTGGGCGCCACAGAACTTACTCGCGGCTATGGTTGGGTCTGGTCCGTGAGTGGTTGGCTACTCACGCCATTCATGAACCGAGCCGGTGCCGATAGGGTAGCCCGCATGCGCCAGCGCGTGATCAACGAGATCGACACCACCTTTGCCAGTTACTATTCCTCACGCACGCCGCTGACGCAGGCATTAAACGTGCAGGCGGTTCAGGAATATGGTGCGCGCAGAACGGGGCAGAAGACGCTGCTGTTGATGGCTGATTCAGCCGCCTGAGAGCTTGACCTGATAGCCCATCGTTGCGAGCACTTGTTGGCAGGTCTTGCGCTGATCTCCCTGGATTTCAATAGCACTATCCTTGACCGAACCCCCGACGCCACATCGCTGTTTTAGCTGCTTGCAAAGGGATTTCAGATGCTCTGGGTGTTCAGGTATGCCTTCGATGACAGTGACCGCTTTGCCACCTCTGCCCTTGGTCTCGCGACGAATCCTGACGATGCCATCTCTGGTGATGGCGGGCTTTGCCGTGCTGCATACGCAGGCTCTCAGGGGTCGTTGACACTGGGGGCACAAACGTCCGCCATCGGTGCTGTACACGGCCCGAGAGGCAGATGGCTTCGCCATAGGAGTGTCCTGTTAACGCGCTTCGCGCCTATACTACCGCTCAAACGCACGTTATGGGCTCAAAACCATGTCACAAACCGCAGCGCTTGAGGCGCAGGTGGCGTTTCTGGAGGATACGGTGCAGGCGCTAGACCGCGCACTCGCGCTTCAACAGCAGCAACTGCTGCGGCTGCAGTCGCAGGTGGCGACGCTGAGCCAGCAGCTTCGCGAGCAGGGTAACCGTTTGGATGCTGTCGGCGATAGTGCACCGGAGCCGCTCCCGCCACACTACTAAATAAAAGCCGTGTAATGGATGGAAATCTAGCTATGAATCTTCGTGCAAGCATTCTGATTTTGCTTAGTTTTGTTGCCGGAATTGGCGTGTTGCTCGCGATTCTGACCCGCCCGCCCGTCGCTCCTGAGCAGGAAATTTATGTGAATGGCGTCGTCCTCACGATGGACGCTGAGAATACGATTGCCGAAGCGGTTTTGATTCGAGGCGGGCAGATTGAAGCGGTGGGCTCTTCAGAGGCGTTATTGTCTCAGGCCGACGATGACACCGCGATAGTGGATCTGCGCGGCAGGGCGCTGATCCCCGGTTTCGTTGATGCACATGGCCATTTCCCCGGCTCAGGTCAAACTGTTTTTTCGGTCGACTTAAATAGTCCGCCGATTGGTAGCGTTACCACTATGGGTGAACTAATTGAGGGGCTGAGTGATTTTGCCGAGGGCCGAACCGACGGCTGGGTAGTGGGGCACGGATATGACGATACGCTGCTTGCCGAGAAGCGGCATCCTACCCGTGATGACCTCGACCAGGTCTCCACTGAGCGACCTGTGGCGATTGTGCATGTTTCCGGTCATCTCGCAGTCGTTAACACCGTTGCCCTGGAGATTTTGGGTATCGATGAATCAACCCCCGACCCCGCGGGCGGCGTCATTGTCAGGGACCCTCGATCGGCCGATGGCCGTCGTCCCAACGGTGTGCTCGAGGAAACGGCAGCGCGGTCGGTTTGGCAATACACCCTCGACCTCGGTGTTATGGACGGTGTGCGCATGACCACGCAGGCAGCCAGCGAATATCTGGCTGTGGGAGTGACCACCGCATCAGCGGGAGGCATGCCCACCACTGTTGCTAAGCTTCTAGGTTTTCTCAGTCGACTCAACCAGTTCCCGCAACGCGTCGCGCTTTTTCCTCTGTTCGAGGAAGTAGGAGAGTCACTATTATCGGGAGAGTTAGCCTTAGACACCTTTGCTGGCGCTAGGGTGAGTGTGCCCAGAGTGAAGATTATCGCTGATGGCAGTATCCAAGGTTATACCGGTTATTTGAGCGAACCTTATTACGTGCCTTTCAAGGGTGATGCTGCCTACCGCGGTTACCCTTCCGTACAGCGGGAAGACTTGTTTCGGCAGGTCGCCGGCCTCTATGAGAACCGCATTCAGGTCGCCATTCACTGCAACGGGGATGCATCAATAGACGATGGCCTTGACGCGATTGAAGCCGCGATGAAGCAGCACCCTTGGCCCGAAGCACGACCTCTGATTATTCACGCGCAAATGACGCGGTTGGATCAGATACAGCGGATGGCGGCGCTGGGCGTCACTCCCAGTTTCTTTTCGGCGCATACCTATTACTGGGGTGACCGACATGCCGCCATTTTTATGGGGCCAGAGCGCGCAGCGAATATGAGTCCTGCGCGATGGGCGTTGGATGCGGGAGTCCGCTTCAGCTCGCACCTCGACACGCCGGTGACGCCTATGCTGCCGCTGCAGGCAATTTGGAGCCAGGTCAACCGAGAGAGCACCTCTGGGGTGGTGATAGGCCCAAATCAACGAATTGATCGCCTTTCAGCGCTGCGCGCAGTAACAATCGACGCCGCCTGGCAAGTTTTTATGGATGATCAGATTGGGTCCATAGAGCCCGGCAAGCGCGCTGACCTCGTCGTACTCTCCGATAATCCACTGTCGGCGGAGAATATTCGGTCAATTAAGGTGGATCGAACCGTTATTGATGGCGCGACAGTCTATTCACGCCTCTGAGGGCTCGATCGCGATTAATCGGGGTCAAAGCCAAAGCGCGCGCTGTCCACGCGAATAAAGATCGCCTCAGCGGTAGCGGTAATGATCTCGCCGTGACGCATTTCTGCAGTAACTTCAGTGCGACGTTCATCCAGCTCCCTGGCGGTGGCACTGACATGAATCGGCGTGTTGAGCGGCGTCGGTCTCCGATATCGCACCGATAGGCCTCCGGTCATACCCGGATACCCCGCTCGTATATGAGTCATTCCCATGAGGTGGTCAAGAATGCCGGCCACCCAGCCTCCATGCACGTTTCCCGGAGGGCCCTCGAAGGCCTGCGAGAATAAAACGGTTCCCGTGATCCCATCCGAGTGCTCTTGCCACGTGAGCGCTGGGGCGCAAGGGTGGCTTCTGCCCGCCATCGCCACCAATTCACCCATGACATTATCGACGCTGCCGCGATTTTCGCGGCTTCCTAGCTCCACTAACCCCGACACTTGAGGCATGTCAGCCAGTCGATCAGCAATGGTTTGCAATTCGGCAGCGATTTGATGTGCAAATTCTTCGGTGATGTCCGAGCTCACCAGTCTGTCATTGACTTGCCGTGCAGCTTCGGCCAGCGCGTTCCGGCTTTGCCAATAGCGAGATTCACTAGAGTTGGCTGCATAGGCGGTTGTCATTGATCTGCCTCCATCGTTGCCAATTGCGCCCGCCATTCGCGGAGGTCCCTCACAAATGCCTCTGGTTGCTCCAGCGCCGCAAAGTGCCCTCCTTTTTTATGCGTGTTATTAAAATACATTAATTGCTGATAACGCGTTCGGGCGAGACGTTCGCTGCACAAGAACAGCTCCTTGGGAAACAGCGAAATACCGATGGGACGGTCTATGGGGGCATAGTTCGGATGATTGAAGCTTTCCCAATAGAGTCGCGCGCTGCTGGCCGCCGTGTTGGTCATCCAGTAATGGGTGACAACGTCGAGTAAAACATCGCGAGACAACACATTCTCTGGATGGCGGACACCATTGCGTTCGCAATCAGTCCACTGTGCAAATTTCTCGATAATCCAGGCCATTTGCCCAGACGGTGAATCAGCTAGGCTGTATGCCAACGTTTGCGGGCGCGTGCTTTGTTGCTTTGAATAACCCGATTCGTGCTCCTGATAGTGCATTGCGGCGGCAAGGGTTACCTGCTCCGCGGGCTCGCTGGAGCTAAGGGTCAGCTCATCTGGCATCACGATGGGCAGATTGATATGGCCCGCCTTGCAACGGGTGTTACCGCGGAGGAGGCATTGTGTCACCAGTGAGCCCCAGTCTCCGCCTTGGGCCGAGTAGTGTGTGTATCCCATCCGCTGCATTAACTCGTCCCACATCAATGCGATTTTTTCGACTCCGAAACCCGGGACTGCAGGTGCGTCGGAAAAGCCAAAGCCTGGCAGGCTGGGAATAACCAGATGGAAAGCGTCGCTGGCGGCGCCGCCTGATTGGGTTGGATTGGTAAGAGACTCAATGACATCCAGAAACTCGAGCACGGATCCCGGCCAGCCGTGGGTCATCAACAGGGGACTCGCGGCGCTGTGAGTGCTGCGGATATGCAGAAAGTGAAGGCTGACGCCATCTATTTCTGTTTTGAAATTATCGTAGCGATTGAGCCTTTCAGGAACGCGCTGCCAATCGTAGTTGTGTTGCCAGTAACGCACCAGTTCTTGTTGATAACTCAGAGGTAAGCCCTGCCGCCAATCTTCTACGGTCTCCGCGTCAGGATAGCGAGTCATCGCCAGACGCCGCTTTGCTTCGCTCACCATGGCATCTGAAAATTCCGGTTCGAAAGGCTCGATTACATCACTCACTATTAGTTACTCTCTGGTTGGTGCGCGTCAGCCGCAAACGTTACTCCGCTGCCAGGGTGGGCTCAAGCCAGATGATCGAGCGCCAGTTCCTGATAAGTGCGCTCGAGCCAGGGCAGCAGCAGCGCGCGCTCCACTTCGGATTCCTGGGTGGCTGAGCGAAGATGGGTTGTTCGAGGTTCGCGGTCGAGAAAAAGGCTGCCTGAAATTAGGCTTGCTTCGCGTGCGCGCGCGAGCCATACGATGGTGTCTGCCCCTTCTTCGGCGTTTCTCAGCACCCGTCGGGTCACACGTCGGAATCCGGGCAAAGCGGATTGAACGCCCGGCGTGTCCGCCCAGCCGGGATGCATGCTGTTAACAACAATGTTGTCTTCTCTCCAGGCCTCGGCCCAGAGCTCGGTCAGCACTGTGAGCGCACGCTTGGCGCGGGCATAGGCGGTAGAGCCGTTGTAACCATCGCGCCGCATGATGAGTCGGTTCAGATTGAGCTTCTGCGTATACATGCCGCCTGATACAACATTGATGACGCGGGTCGCGTTTGCGCGTCCCGCCATGAGCGGGTGCAACTCTTCTGTCAGCTTCCAAGGAGACAGTAGAAGCAATGCCACGCTCTGCTCAATTCCTTCCGCTGTTTGTGCATATTCATTGAACAGCGCGCCTGCGTTATTGATTAAAACGTCGATGGTTTTGCCTTCTGCGGTGAGTTTTTTAGCTAATTTTTTAACGTCCGAGAGCAAGCTCAGGTCGGCGAGCTCAACCCTGTTTGCCCGACACCCTGTTGCCCGGCGTAGAGAGTCTTGCATAGACGCTAATTTGGCTTCGTCACGAATTACGAGGGTGAGATCGGCGCCAGCCTCTAATAGAGAGATTGCAGTGGCGTAGCCCAGTCCCGAGCTGGCGCCTGTCAACACGACATGCTTGCCAGACATATCGGTACTCATCGGCGCCCAGTGCTTTCTACCTCTGTGGTATCCGTAGCGCGTAAAGCACCGCAGTGCAGAGATAACGTGACTGTCTTTTCGCTGGGTGTCGGGCAGCGCGACGGGTACTGGATTGTCATCATCTAGGGCTCTGGCAAGGCCTTGAAGACTGGCTTTCCCCATTTTTCTTAAACCCTGCTCGTTGCGCTTCGCCAGTGCTTCGAGACCATAGTGGTATATAAAGGCGGCGGCGTAATTGATGCGCGTCGTGCCATTACTAATCGCCTCAAAGGTAATCACATCTCTTACGGTGAGCCATCGGCTCTTGCCTGTGAGCACAAGGCATTGCCAGGGAGTGAATTCTTCCAGCGTGTAGGACAAGGCAATGGTAGTAGGGCCTGCTTTGCATAGGAGTGAGAACTGGCTTCCCACACCGATGGGGCCGTCGGAGACTTTGCGGGCTTCTACGGCTGTCGCGTCCCATTCAATGGTGGTTCGGAAATCCGCGACATAGCGAAAACAGGCCTCTACTGATCGGGACACTTCGATAGTTTCGTTGAGCGTGATCATTGTTGCACCAGTGGGCTGGAGCTAAACTTTACGGCGAAGAAGCCCCGTCAGTTCATTGCCTTTCTCATTCCGCGGCGGCGGCTTTGGATCTTGCGTGGTTTGACTATTCTTCGATCCACACCACTCGCAGCGGCTCCCCGAAATCGTCGTATACCACCTGTCGACGACGCTTGGGGGTTCGTTGTCGAACGATCTTCTTACGGCTCCGTTTTTCGGCGCGCCGTGCGTCAAGGGCAGCGACGACGTCGTTAAGCGGAGTGCGACTCGCTTTACGCGGTTCAAACACCGGGGGTGTGGTAGGTGGGATGCCGCTACCTTCGTAGGCACTCTGGCCAGTTTTAAGCTCCTGAACTTTCCCGCCATCTGACAGAAATGCCGCCACCTGTCTCTCCAAGTGTTTCCGTATATCCTGTTTTGAAGGCGGTTTTTTCAATGTGCATCCTCTATTGCGAGTATAAGACTTCAGTGCCCGCTCAGAAAGCAACGGGCTGACCGATAAGGATGCTTTCTGGTTTAATGCCCGCTCCTTTAGTAATCCTTGGCGGCTGGAGAGGCATTGGGTTCTCTATTCTCCTATCGCACCCAAGATCATGGATTTGATAAATGGGTGCGCTGAGATCTTTGCTGGTGTTTCTATGGATGGCCCTTACGGTTATCCCAGCGGCGTCTTTTATTGTTGTCGTCACGCCGTTCTCTAGCCCAGACTTTCGTTGGTGGCACATCGCTAGGCCCTGGCTTCGCGGCGCGGTAGGTGCAGCGAGAAAGATCGGTGGAATTGAATATGTTGTCGAAGGTGAGGAGCATCTGCCATCTGCGGGCGACAATCAGCGCATTATTTTATGTCCCAAGCACCAGTCGACCTGGGAAACATTCTTCTTCGCAAGCCGAATGCCTCATCCACTTGCCTATGTTTTTAAAAGGGAGTTGCTCTTTATTCCATTCTTTGGCTGGGCTATGGCGTGTTTGAACATGATTCATATTGATCGAAGTGCCAGGGGAGATGCCTGGAGTAAGGTGGCGTCGCTCGGAGAACAGCTCATGGATGCGGGCAAGTGGGTGATTATGTTCCCGGAAGGGACCCGATCGAGACGAGGAGAACAGGGTGTCTATAAAACCGGTGCCGCACGGTTAGCGGTTGCCACTGGTGCGAGTATCGTTCCTATTGCTGTGGCTTCTGCGCGCTGCTGGCCCCGGAAAAGCTTCACATTTATTCCGGGTTCAGTGGCGGTGTCTTTCGGTCCGCCCATTGTAAGCGGTGTGGGGGAGAGTCCGGGAGAGCTCATGCAGCGTGTGGAGCAATGGATTGAAGGGGAGATGCGTCGTATCGACCCGGAGGCGTACCCTGCGGCGGATCGACGGGTCACGCCGGAGCAGCAGGATGCCCAACTTCAGCGAACACTGGAGGCTCAGGCTGATGCCGCTCGGGCTGCGCAAGGGGACGTTCCGGAGGACCTGCGTTAACTTTGACTTAGACCGATTCGAACGATTGCCTGATAGCGGCATTTGCGGCACTGTCGACACCAGCATTTAGCGAGGAATATGAGAGATGGGCTTTTATAGTGACGTTGTGGTTCCGCGATTTGTTACCTGTGTTTGCGGCACCAAACCCATTCTCAAGCAACGGCAGAAAGTGGTGCCTTTGGCGCATGGCGCGGTGTTGGAGATCGGCATGGGCGCGGGCCACAATTTGCCTTACTACGATACCGGCCGTATTGCCTCTGTAGTGGGTATCGATCCCTGTCGCACGAGTTGGCGGCTGGCACAGCCGCGGGCCTCGACTTTGGGCGTGCCGCTTGAGTTTGTAGAGGGCTCCGCCGAGAGTATCCCGATGCCCGATGCACGCTTCGATACGGTGCTCATGACCTATAGTCTGTGCACGATCCCGGATCCCGAGGCGGCGCTGGAGGAGATGCGTCGCGTACTGAAGCCAGGCGGAAGGCTCGTGTTCTGCGAGCACGGTGAGGCGCCCGATGCATCTGTTGCCAAATGGCAAAAGCGGATTAACCCGACTTGGCGGCGGTTATTGGGAGGTTGCAATCTCAATCGCCCAATCATCGCATTGATTCGCCACGCGCGGTTCGAAGTGACTGAGTGCGACCAAATGTACTTGCCGGGGACGCCCCGTATCGCCGGATTCAATGTCTGGGGTATTGCCCAGCGTTGAAGAGGTGCTTCTCTGCTCATGCCGATAGCGAGTTAAGTTGTCATCTCGACCGCGTGACGGTTGGCCGACGCGCAGTTTTTGCTGTGCTTGGGTTTTCGGCAATGCTGCATGGGTGCGGTACTCACGACGAACAGCCTGAAATGTCGACGATTCCCCCGCCGGATTTATCGGGTCATTGGGAAGTGGATTACGCTCGAAGTGACAGTGTACAGAACCAGGTCAACAGCACCTTCAGAGAGGTGCAGCGGGAAATTCGTCGTCGCAATGCGGCCGCGGAAAAAGGGGTTTCTTATCAGGGGCCCGCAATCGGGAACATCGATACCTTGTTCGCTCTGGCGAAAATGGCTGAGTTGGTGGTGGAGCCTAGGCTCCTGGAAATTGATCAGGACAGGCAATGGATCAGAATTGAGCGGGAGAATAGTTTTGCGCTGGTTTGCTCGCTCGAGGCGACTCGCAATGAGGCCAATCTCCTTGGGAGAGAGATTTGCTGGTGGGATGGTCAGCAGTGGCATTTTGTGATCCAGCTACCCGATGGCTTGAATGTGGCTCACCGGTTTACCCGGTCTGATGATGGCAATTCGTTGGCCCAGCGCACCCGATTGAGCGATCCGGCGACCGGCCATGATTTTGTAGTGACGCAAATTTTTGGCCGCTATGACCCCACCGAGCGCGGCTATTCCTGTACCGAAACGTTATCCCGAGGGCGCGTCTGCACCACCGAGCGTGTGGGAGCAGAGTAACCGTGGCTGACGAACTTCGCATGCCGTTAATAACGCTGTGGTTATTGCTGAGTTGCATCAGTATGGTCGCCTGTGGCCCCGTCCTGACCAGATCAACAACGACTGAAATCGAGGGTGAGGCAGCGGCGGAACTGGCTGCTCCGACGGCTCCACAAGAATCTCTTTCGCGCGCCGGCGGACCCCTGCGGCCCGCCCTCGATATTAATGTGGTTGTGTTCGACATCGACCCGGAGGCGGGCGAAACAGCGCAATACATGACGGTTCGCAAGCTGGAGTCTCGATTGTTGCCGGGATTGTTTCGCGAAGTTCTAGTCAGCAGCGATCACTGGGGTGTCGTCCGCGTCGTGCCCACCGCGTCTGCTCTTGCGCCCGTCAATATTCGAACGGTTATCTTGGCCTCTGATGGCCGCGACCTCGCACTTGATGTGACGGTGTCTGACGTCACGGGAGAGGAATGGTTCCGACTTCGGTTGGCTTATCGGCAAGATGATCCGTCGGACAATCTCTCGGCCCTTCAGCAAATTTTTCATGTCGTAAGTAACCGTATGCGCGATGTTTGGTTAAGTAGGTCAGTCGCAGAGCGATCTCGGTTGATCTCGATCGCAGATATTGTCTATGCACGAGATTTGGCGCCCGACTTCTTCGCAAGCTACCTTGATTTCGAGTCACCCGTGCTAACGCTAAAACGGGCACCCTCGAGCGATGACCCCATGCTTGCCAGAGTGCAAAGAATTAAGAATCAAGAGTATTTATTCTGCGACGCCATGGATGAACAGCTCGTCATTTTGCTGGAAAGGGCAGGCCCGACATATGACCTGTGGCGTAAGGCGGCGGTAGAGCAGACGAATTGGCTTGATCATTATGAATCAGTCGCCGCGTTAAGATCCGTAGGTCCTGGGGATGGAGAGTTCTCTCGCATGCAGGCAAGCTATTCTGCCTATCGTTCCTATCGTATTCAGGAGCAGGCACTGCTCGAATTGGCAGAGGCACTCGAGTCGGAGAGTCAACCGGTCGTGTTGAGATCAGAAGGAGCTGTCATCACGTTGGAGGGCACGCTGGAGGCACAATATGCGACTTGGCGTGACTTGCTGAGGGAGATCTTTTTGCTGGAACAGGGCGCCTTGCAATGACGGTTCATCAATATCTCGCGACCTGTCCCACCGGCGTTGGCGTGTTGCTGGTTCAGGAGTTACGCGCGTGGGGCGCCGAGGCGCTGGTCGAGAGGCCGGTCGGCGTCTCGTTTCAAGGGGATCTCGCCTTGGCTTATCGTGTATGCCTATGGAGTCGGCTGGCCAATCGGGTGCTTTTAATCTTGGATAGCGCTGAGGTGGATGGCGCCGACGGGCTTTATCAATTTGTAAATAACATAAAATGGTCGGCTCATCTTTCTGAAAAATCAACATTTATGGTGGATTTTTCTGGTCGCGCCAGTTGGATGCGGAACGCGCAGTTTGGCGCTCAAAAAATTAAAGACGCCGTTGTTGACCAGTTTCGAACGGCAGGTATGGCCAGGCCCTCGGTCGATCTTAAGGAACCCGATTTACGGATTACGGCGCGCCTGGCAAAGGGTAGGCTCACGCTTGGCATTGATCTCTCAGGCGATAGCCTGCACCGGCGCGGCTATCGATTGGATAGCGGGCTTGCTCCCCTTAAAGAGAATGTTGCGGCGGCAGCGCTCTGGGCGGGGGATTGGTCGACGCGAGCTCAGGCGGGAGAGTTCTTGATTGACCCGATGTGTGGTTCCGGGACTCTGCTCTTGGAGGCGGCACTGATGGCGCTGGATCGGGCTCCAGGGCTGTTACGGGAAAAATTTGGATTCACACATTGGTTGGGGCACGACGCATCTCAGTGGAACGCCATTAGAGGCGAGGCGGAGGCCCGCGCTCAACCGGCCGGAAACGGCCTTGAGATTCGGGGTTACGATGCGGATATCCGCGCAGTGAGGCACGCTCAGGAGAACATTGCGCGACTCGGGTTGGAGGGTGTTGTCAGAATTCGGTGCAAAAGTCTTGCTGAGGTGAAGCGCCCAACCCATCGTGAAATGCCGTCGGGTTTGCTCGTCACGAACCCACCGTGGGGTGAAAGAATGGGAGAAAAGCGATCATTGCCTCACCTCTACTCGGCGATCGGCGAGTTGATGAGTCGCGAGTTTACGGATTGGGAGGGGCTTGTGCTCACCTCTGACCTGTCACTGGGGCGGGCGGTAGGATTGCGCGCGCACAAGCGCCGGCGCATGCACAACGGTCGCCTTGAGCTTCATTTACTGCAGTTCAGTCTCACTACAGACAACCGGTTCCGAGCATTTGAGCAAACAGCCTCGGCACGAAGTGGCCAGAAACGAGGTACTAAGAATGACCCCAAAGACATAGCGCTGTCCGCGGGCGCTACGAGCCTCGCTAATAGAATCAGTAAAAATTTGAAGCGCCTAAGGCCATGGATCAAGCGGGATAATATTCATTGTTATCGGGTATACGACAGAGATATTCCGGAATACTCGGTCGCCATAGACTGGTACGAAGGTAACTTGCACGTCGCTGAATATCAGGCACCAAAGGCTATTCCCGAAGACAAGGCAGCGGCGCACTTACATGAAGTACTCGACGCCGTCCAAGTGGTTTTCAGTATCGCAGATCGAGCCAGCATTGCGGTCAAGACTCGAAGTCGACAGCGGGGAAGGGAACAGTATCAGCGACTAAGCTCAGACGAAAACCGGGTTGTTGTCCGGGAGGGTGCGGCACGCCTATTCGTCAATCTCCACGATTATCTGGATACGGGACTGTTTTTGGACCATCGGCCGTTGCGCCATTGGATTGGAGCGCAAAGTCAAAGCGGGCACTTCCTCAATCTTTTCAGCTATACCGGCGTTGCCACGTTACATGCGGCGTTGGGCGGTGCCACCACGAGCACCAGTGTGGACTCGTCGGCCACCTATCTGGAATGGTTCCGCGGAAATCTCGCGTTGAACGGATTGTCGGAGCGACAGCACCGCAGTGTGCGAGCCGACGTTCGCGCATGGCTGGAAGAAGACCAACGAATGTATGACGTGATTATGCTTGACCCACCTTCATTCTCGAATTCAAAGGGGCAGGCAGACTTTGATATTCAGGTTGATCATGGCAGCCTGATTGCATTGGCCATGGCGAGGCTCAACCCGCGAGGCGGCGTGATGTATTTTTCTACGAACCGGCGGAAATTTGAGCTTGATCCAGAGGTGCGAGCCGCATGGGAAGTCGAGGACTTAACGGCCTCTTCAATTCCGCCGGATTTTTTGCGATCAACTAAAATCCATTATTGCTGGCGAATTACGCATCCGCCAGCCTGACGCAGAGAGGATGACGGTTCGCCATCCTCGCAACCCAGGCGTTACTTTCCGGATTATCTGGGCCGCGATTTGAACGGCATCGGTGCTATACTCCGCGCCTTTTTTAAATGCCGGTGTACCTCAAACGAGGGCATCTGCGCGAACCGGAAAGGATCCATGGCGCAAACCTTGTATGACAAACTTTGGGATGCTCATCTCGTAGAGCGGCGCGATGACGGCACGTCATTGATCTACATAGATAGGCATCTGATCCATGAAGTGACCTCGGCGCAGGCATTTGAGGGTTTGTCGCTAGCAGGCCGAGTGGCTTGGCGAAAAAACGCCAACCTGGCGGTGCCGGATCATAATGTTTCGACTCTTCAAGCTGAGCGCGCAGGTGGGCTTGCAGCGTTGCCGGATCCAGTGTCACGTATTCAGCTGCAGACGCTGGACGATAACTGCAAAACGTTTGATATTGCTGAGATTCCTTTGAGTGATGTTCGCCAAGGTATTGTGCATGTCATCGGGCCTGAGCAGGGTGCTGTGCTACCCGGTATGACTGTGGTTTGCGGTGATTCCCATACATCAACTCATGGGGCTCTCGGTGCACTCGCCCATGGCATTGGGACTTCAGAAGTTGAACATGTTCTTGCTACTCAATGTTTGATTCAGAAAAAAATGAAAAACTTCAAAGTCGAGGTCAGGGGTCGTCTTGAGACGGGCGTTTCAGCCAAGGATCTCGCGCTGGCGATTATCGGCCGTATCGGCACGGCAGGTGGTACCGGGTATGCGCTGGAATTCACTGGTGATGCAATCGAGGCGTTGACCATGGAAGGGCGAATGACGCTGTGCAATATGGCCATAGAGGCGGGTGCGCGCTGTGGTTTGGTCGCGGTTGACGAGGTCACGCTGGAATACGTACGTGGCAAGCCACTGGCTCCCAAGGAATCCCATTGGGCTGCAGCGGAGGCTTGGTGGAAGACGCTGCGGAGTGACGACGGGGCGCACTTTGATCGAACGATTGAAATAGAGGGTAGCACTGTTAAAGCGCAGGTCACCTGGGGTACCTCCCCCGAGATGGTGGCATCGGTCGATGGGCATGTGCCTCGCCTTGCAGAAATGCCAGATGAGACCGCCCGACAGGGACTAAAGCGGGCGCTGGATTACATGGGCCTGGATGAAGGGATGCCAATTATGGATATCGAGCCTGACGCTATCTTCATTGGTTCTTGCACAAATTCACGCATTGAAGACCTGCGGGAGGCCGCCGCGGTTCTGAAAGGGCGCCGCGTTTCGTCTCGTATCAAAAAAGCATTGGTTGTTCCTGGGTCGGGGCTGGTGAAAGCGCAGGCGGAAGCGGAAGGCTTGGACCAGATCTTTTTGGATGCGGGTATGGAGTGGCGAGAGCCGGGGTGTTCCATGTGCCTTGCCATGAATGCCGATCGGCTAAACCCCGGAGAGCGCTGTGCGAGTACCTCCAATCGCAATTTTGAAGGCCGTCAGGGTAGCGGCGGTAGAACGCATCTTGTTAGCCCGGCAATGGCCGCGGCTGCAGCAGTGATGGGCCGGTTTGCGTCCGTCGACGCGGTAGATGCCGTATCGCCAGTCACGGGCGGAGAGGCGTAATGCGGGCATTTACACAGCATGATGGTTTGGTGGCACCGATGGACCGCGCCAATGTCGACACCGATTTGATGATACCCAAGCAGTTTTTGAAGTCGATCAAGCGGTCAGGTTTTGGGCCGAACCTGTTCGATGAGCTGCGCTATCTCGATGAAGGCGTGCCGGATGCGGATAACAGCTCGCGGCCGCTCAACCCTGACTTTCCCCTCAATTTTCCCCGCTATCAGGATGCGTCGATTTTACTGGCGAGAGAAAATTTTGGCTGTGGTTCCAGTCGTGAGCACGCCGCCTGGGCGCTCGCTGATGATGGTTTTTGCTGCGTGATTGCGCCCAGTTTTGCAGACATTTTTCGCTCCAATGCGTTTAAAAACGGGATATTACCGATTGAATTCAGTTCGGAGCAGATGGATGTGCTGTTCGCCATGATGTACGAGACGGAGGGCTTTCGCCTCGCGGTTGATCTTGTTGCCCAGGTGGTGACCTTGCCCAACGGCGATGCTTGGTCCTTCGAGGTTGACGCTTTTCGCAGAGACTGCCTATTGCAAGGGCTCGACGATGTAGGTATCTCCTTACAGAGCACCGAGGCGATACGTGCCTTCGAGGAAGGTCATGCGAGGCGCTTCCCCTGGTTGTTTGAGGATCTCGTGTTGTGACCCAGCAGATTTTGTTATTGCCGGGTGATGGTATTGGGCCTGAGGTTGTGACGCAGGCGCGTCGCGTTCTGGAAAAAGTGGCGGCCCAACACAAGCTTGATTTCAGCTTTGATGAGGCGCTCATCGGCGGCGCCGCGATCAATGACGAAGGTGCTGCCTACCCAGATAGTACGCAAATGCGAGCTCGCGAAGCGGACGCCATTTTGCTGGGAGCGGTGGGAGGGCCTCAATGGGATAGTTTGCCCGCTGTGGAGCGCCCTGAGCGGGGGCTTCTCGCCATCAGGTCCGACCTGGATCTATTCTGCAACTTAAGGCCCGCGATGCTTTTCCCGGAGCTTGCACCAGCGTCGAGCTTACGCCCCGACCTGGTAGCAGGTCTCGATATTCTGATTGTTCGTGAGCTTACTGGGGGGATTTATTTCGGAGAACCCCGAGGTATCAATAGGCGTGAGGACGGTGTTCGTGAAGGGGTGAATACCGACCGTTACGACGAAGATGAAATCCGGCGCATAGGCCGTTTGGCCTTCGAGGCGGCCATGAAGCGTGATGGGCGGCTTTGCTCTGTCGACAAGGCCAACGTGCTCGAGGTGACGATGCTGTGGCGTGAGATTCTAGAAAGCTTGCGAGCGGAATATCCTGCGGTGGAGCTTAGCCACCTGTATGTTGATAACGCCGCGATGCAGCTGGTGCGGGCGCCGAAGCAGTTCGATGTGATGGTAACGGGTAATCTTTTCGGCGATATTTTGTCCGACATCGCCGCCATGCTCACAGGGTCTATTGGTATGTTGCCCTCGGCTTCGCTGAACGCCGAATCCCGGGGCCTCTACGAGCCCGTTCATGGGTCGGCGCCCGATATTGCCGGGCAAAATGTAGCCAACCCGCTGGCAACGATATTATCCGCAGCAATGATGTGTCGGTACTCATTGCAGCTGAGTTTGGTCGCCGATTGCATTGAACGGGCGGTTGCTTCGGTGATCACTCAGGGGTTGCGGACGCCTGATATTGCTACCGACAGCGGTTCGGCAGAGGGGATAACGATTGTGGGAACCGCCGAGATGGGTGATGCGGTTATCTCGGCTTTAGACAGTCAGTGATGAGCGGGAGCGGATGAAAGCGGTAAATGTTGCGGTGGTCGGCGCCACCGGCGCGGTGGGCGAGGCAATGATAGAAATTCTCGAATCTCGAGAGTTTCCCGTGGATCAGTTGTTCCCATTGGCCTCGAGCCGCTCTGCGGGGAAATCGGTGCAATTCAGGGGCAAGCGGCATACCGTTCAGGACCTCAGCCAGTTTGATTTTTCCCAGACGCCGATTGCGTTGTTCTCAGCAGGCGGCGACGTGAGCGCACAATATGCGCCTATTGCTGCCGAGCAGGGTTGTGTCGTCATTGACAATACGTCGCATTTTCGGCGCGATGAGGATATTCCCCTTGTGATCCCTGAGGTGAATCCAGAGGCTATTGCTCAATACCGCAATCGCAACATTATTGCCAACCCCAATTGTTCCACCATTGGCATGCTGATGGCGCTGAAGCCAATTTACGATGCGGTGGGTATCGAGCGCATTAACGTTGCGACATATCAAGCGGTGAGTGGTACCGGAAAAGAAGCGATAGAAGAACTTGCCGGGCAGACTGCGCGGCTCCTCAATGGCAAGGAAGCCCAGCCCGAGGTGTATCCACGCCAGATCGCCTTCAACGTGATTCCGCATATCGATAGCTTCCAGGATAACGGCTACACCCGCGAAGAAATGAAGATGGTGTGGGAGACCCGAAAAATTCTCTCGGATGAGTCTATTCGCGTTAACCCAACCTGCGTTCGCGTGCCCGTATTCTATGGTCATGCGGAAGCCGTTCATATCGAAACTAAAGATCCTATTGCCGTAGCTGAGGCACGTGCACTCCTCGACGCGGCGGATGGCGTTGTGGTGATGGATTCGCCTGAGCCAGGGGGATATCCCACCCCGGTCAGTGAGGCAGCGGGGGCTGATCCCGTATTCGTGGGGCGCATTCGCACCGATATTTCACACCCAAGAGGGTTGAATCTATGGGTAGTAGCTGACAACGTGCGTAAGGGCGCTGCGCTCAATAGCGTACAGATTGCCGAGGTGCTACTGACGGCTTATCTTTAACGCCATGCGAGACGTATATCCCTCTAGTATTGATACCAAGGAACAGGTGAAAAGGGGTGCGTTAAAGCCAGACCAAAGGAAGGGTGAGGCGAATTCATGAAAAGACTCATATTCTGGAAAATCACCGCCGCGTTTGCGGCATCTTTTACCCTAACCAGTTGGGGCCTAGGACTCGGTGATGCCTCAGTGCAGTCCTACTTTAATGAGCCCCTCAGGGCTGAATTAACGTTGCTGGAGGTAGAGACACTTGGCCCCGGCGATATCCGTATTGGGCTGGCGTCAGCGCAAGCGTTTGAGCGACTGGGTGTCGCCCGATCTCAATTTTTGACCCAATTGAATTTTGAGGTGCAGGGCTCCGGCGCTGCCGCAGTGGCGCTAGTGACCACTGAGCAGCCGCTCCGGGAGCCCTACGTGAATTTCGTTGTGGAGGCGCGATGGCCTGAAGGTCGTCTACTGCGCGAATACACCCTTCTGATCGATCTGCCCCCGTCGCAAACCAATGACAACGCCTCGATAGCGGTAGCAGTCTCGCCGTCCCTGGCCGTCGCCACTGAAAAGAAATCGCCGGTGGAGGGGGGCAATCCTCGGGAAGGCATAAGACCAGGGGGTGCTTATCTGGTTAGGAATGCCGATACGCTCTGGCGGATTGCCTTTGTTGCGAAACCCGAGGGTGTCACGATGGAGCAAGAGATGCTGAGCATCGTTGCCACGAATCCTGAGGCCTTTGAAGGCGAGAATGTTAACGGACTAAAGTCTGGTTACCTTCTCTCCCTGCCGACTGCCGACGAAATTTCCATTGCGGTTGCTGAGGCCCAAGCAGAGGTGTCACGTCAGAATGCAGTATGGGCTGGCGTCGAGCTGCCGGAGACGCCAGGGCTAACTTTGGTTGCTGATCCGCTTCCGAGTTCAGAGCTGTCACTACCCGACGACGCACAAGAAATAGCAAAAGTCACTTCGTTTGAGGAGGCGGGGGACACTGAATCAGAGGGCTCGTTTGAGAGTACTCCGCCTGCGCAAGAGTTGGGATCGGCTCCATCTGGTTTTGAGGCGTTATTGAGCAAGGTTGAAACGCTGGAGCGCAACCTCGAGCGGATGGAGCGCCAACTCAACGAGCGAGACGCGGAATTGGAGCGGCTGCGAGCGCAACTAACGCTGGTGGCAGGGCGGGCGAAGAACGCCAAGCCTGAGACGATGGTGGCGGGAGGTGGCTCTATCAAAGCCTTGCCAGAATGGGTGTGGCTGGCTGTCATTGGCGTGCTGATTTCGGGTGGGTTGGGTGTTTGGTGGGGACGGCGTGGACGCGCTTTATCTCGCTCAGATGTCGGCGATAGTGGCGAGGCAAGGGGAGGAGTGGGGTCCGGGGAGAGAGAGCCGCAGGAGACGTTCGCTCCGCCCGAGCAGCGGCCAGTGGGCGAGGGCATCGGTGAGCCTAATGCTATTGATGCCATCTCCGATGATTCAGCGGCGTCAAAATATGAGCAGAGTGACGCTGTCAGTGCGAATGCTGAAGCTCCCTCCGCAGTGCCCGATTCAGAGGGCAGTCAAGCGGAGGCAGGCCTGTCCCTGGTGCCGGTGTCCGAACCCTCTGAAGCAATATCCGTCTCTGAAACGGTAAAATCCTCCTACCAAGAACCGGCACAGACTGAGGAGTCCATTTACGGGTTAGAGACTGATCCGATCGATAGCAAGCTGGATCTGGCCAGAGCTTACCTTGACATGGGTGATGAGGCGGGAGCTAAACCGGTATTAGCCGAGGTGATCAAGGAGGGCAATTTATCGCAACAGGCGGAGGCCAGGGCATTGTTGCTTCGCCTTGAGGCATTGTGATCTGGTGAGATTCTCTGATAAGGCGTTATCCAGTGGTCAGCGATTCGCCGCGCGGGTCGAGTATCATGGGGGGCACTATCACGGCTGGCAGGCCCAACCCCATTTAGCGGTAGCCACGGTGCAGGAGGAGGTCGAAGCTGCGCTAGGCAAAGTGGCAGAGGTCCCGGTGAGTACTGTCTGTGCGGGCAGGACGGACACGGGCGTGCATGGCTACGGGCAAATCATTCACTTCGATGCGCCGGCATCGCGCAGTGTCAAAGCATGGACGTTGGGCGCTAATCGACACCTCCCAGAGGATATTCGCTTACAGTGGGTGGCTCCCGTGAGCAGTGAGTTTCACGCCCGCTTCAGCGCATTATCCCGGCGCTATCGCTACGTAGTTTTGACGACGCCGATCCGATCAGCGCTTCTTGAGGGGCTGGTGTGCTGGTATCGACAGCCGCTGGATCTCAACGACATGAATATCGCAGCGAGCATGTTGGTTGGGGAGCAAGATTTCAGTGCGTTCCGCGCAGCGGGCTGTCAGGCAACAACGCCCATGCGAGAGGTGTTTAATTGTATGGTCGAGCGGACAGGTGATCTCGTCATTATCGACATCACAGCAAATGCTTTTTTACATCATATGGTGCGCAATATCGCAGGGTCTTTACTCGCCGTCGGTTCTGGCAAGCAAACGACAGAATGGTTTTTGTGGATATTGCGCAGTCGTGATCGCACTGTCGCTGCTGAAACAGCGCCCGCATCCGGGTTGTACTTGGTCGAAGTAGTGTACCCAGAACTTTTTAATTTGCCCGCGATGCCCGCCGGACCAACTCTGCTGACGGCCTGTCTCTAGTCGTTCGCGACGATCTGTTAGACTGCCGCTTTTTCAAAAGGGTTGTGCTCGGTGCGCATAAAAGTATGTGGCATCACGCGTCGCAAAGACGCGGAAGAGGCGTTGGCGTTGGGTGCTGACGCCATAGGCTGTGTTTTCTTTCCCGGTAGCGCACGCGCCGTATCGCTCAGCCAGGCTCGTGATATCGGGGACGGCGTGAGGGGTTTTGGCATGTTTGTGGGCTTGTTTGTGGACCCCACGAAGGAGCAGGTTGAAGAAGCGCTGGCGTCGGTTGCAATCCATTGTTTGCAGTTTCATGGATCCGAGCCCCCTGAGTTTTGCGCGCAATTCAATCGCCCCTATATCAAGGCGGTTCCCATGACGCGAGGCGCTGATCTTGCGGCAACCAATGCACGGTATACGGATGCGAGGGGCTTGTTGCTGGACAGTGTGCACAACGGACAGTTTGGTGGTTCGGGGGAATCCTTCGATTGGGCAGCTGTCGATAGGAAATTGCGGCATCGGGTCGTGTTGGCGGGAGGCCTAACTCCTGATAACGTCGCGCGCGCCGTCCGGCAAGTTCAACCCATTGCAATTGATGTGAGCAGTGGTGTGGAGAGTAGTAAAGGCATCAAAGACAGCGAAAAAATGCGGGCTTTTATCCTAAACGCCCGGCAAGCCCTAAAGGAAATAGCGTCATGACAGTCGAGGTTACCCCAGAACTTTTTGCATCTGTGCCAGATGCGCACGGGAGGTTTGGTCAGTTTGGTGGCAAGTTTGTTGCCGAGACCTTGATGTCGGCGTTGGCCGATTTGGAGTCTCTGTATGCTTCCCTCAAATCGGACCCCGCCTTTCTGGAAGAGTTCGACCGGGACCTCGCCCACTACGTGGGGCGCCCTTCGCCTCTTTATGAGGCGGCTCGATTATCCAATCTGATTGGCGGTGCGCGGATATTTCTCAAGCGAGAGGATCTGAATCACACGGGTGCTCACAAAGTGAATAACACTATTGGTCAGGGCTTGCTTGCCAAGTACATGGGTAAAAAGCGGGTGATAGCGGAGACGGGTGCCGGGCAGCACGGCGTTGCTAGTGCGACCGTCGCGGCACGGCTTGGTCTCGAATGCCATGTTTTTATGGGCGAGGAGGATATTCGCAGGCAATCGCTCAATGTTTACAGAATGAAATTATTAGGTGCGGACGTGGTGCCGGTTACTTCTGGTTCGCGCACTTTAAAAGATGCTATGAACGAGGCAATGCGCGATTGGGTGACGAATGTGGATAGTACCTTCTACATCATTGGTACCGTTGCGGGGCCGCACCCTTATCCGATGTTGGTTCGTGATTTTCAGAGTGTGATCGGCAGAGAGGCACGGGCTCAATCACTGTCCCAAAATGGAAAGTTGCCCGATGCATTGGTGGCCTGCGTCGGCGGTGGTTCGAACGCGATTGGCCTGTTTCATCCCTTCCTTCAAGATGCCGAGGTCGAGATGTTCGGGGTTGAGGCGGGTGGAAAGGGTCTCGGGACCGGCCAGCATGCTGCGCCTTTGTCGGTAGGGAGTCCGGGGGTCCTTCACGGCAATCGAACTTATTTGATGCAGGATGATCACGGACAGATCCTTGAGACGCATTCGGTCTCGGCCGGGCTTGACTATCCGGGGGTAGGTCCGGAGCACGCCTGGCTCAAAGACATTGGGCGAGTGAACTATGTGGCGGCAAATGATGATGAGACCTTAGCTGCTTTTCACCGGCTCACGCGTACCGAGGGAATTATGCCTGCACTGGAAACCGCACACGCGCTGGCCTACGCAGAAAAGTTGGCCGCTGAGATGACTCCTGAGCAACACATTATTGTCAATCTCTCGGGCCGCGGCGATAAGGACATACTGACTGTTGCCGCGCTCGAGGGAATAAAGGTTTGAACGCCCTATGAGCCGGCTGGCCGGATTATTCGCGATACTGAAAGAACAACGTCGCAAAGCCTTGATACCCTACGTCGTTGCGGGCGACCCAAGTCCATCGGGTACTGTCAGCCTCTTGCATCGTTTGGTCGCTGCTGGCGCAGACATATTGGAGATTGGCGTGCCGTTCTCTGACCCGATGGCTGAGGGGTTGGTTATTCAATTGGGTCATGAGAGAGCGCTGGCAAACGGCATGACCTTGCGCGGAGTGCTCGACATCGTTACCGAATTTCGCCGCGATAATGCCGAAACCCCGGTGGTTATGATGGGTTACGCCAATCCTATAGAGCGTTTCGGCTACCAGGGCTTCGCGAAGGCTAGTGCCGATGCGGGCGTGGATGGTTTGATTACGGTTGACCTGCCTCCAGAGGAGGTGGCCCTGTTCGATGAGGCATTGCTGGAGGCCTCCATTGACAACATTTTGTTGATTTCACCAACCACGTCGATCGATAGAATAAAAACGATCATCGCGCGCGCTCGCGGGTTTATCTACTGCGTCGCCGTCAAGGGCGTAACGGGCTCTGGGCAGCTGGATGTTGATGATGTGGCTCAACGTCTTAGCGTAATTCGAGGTCTTACGGACCTTCCTCTGGCGGTGGGCTTTGGTATCAAGGATGCCGACAGTGCAAAGCGTGTGGCGGTCGCTGCCGATGCGGTTGTCGTGGGGAGCGCCTTGATTGATGAGATGGTGAGGCGCTCTCAGAGCCAGGTAGGACTGGAGGAAATCCAGATTCATGGCGCAGCTGTACAATTGTTAGCGCGCATTCGCGCCGGTGTGGACTCTTCACATTCCTAGTGTCTGCGCTGACTCGTATACTCGCACCTAAATTCGGTGGGGAACCCCATGAGTTGGATTGACAAGATTCTGCCCTCCGGCGTGACCAAAGACGATAGTGCAAATCGCACCAACGTTCCTGAGGGTCTGTGGAAGAAGTGCATCAAATGCGAAGCCATTCTTTATAAGCCCGATCTCGAGCGAAATGCCGAGATCTGCCCCAAGTGCGACCACCACATGAGAATTGGTGCCCGGCGTCGGCTTGAATTGTGCCTCGATCAGGGCGCGGAGGAGCTTTTTCCGGATATCGAGCCGGTGGACCATCTTAAGTTCAAGGACAAAAGAAAGTACCGTGATCGTTTGACTGCGGCCCAACGGAGCACAGGAGAAAAAGACGCCTTAATAGCAATGCGCGGCGAAGTCTTGGGTGTGGCAGTGGTCGCACTGGCCTTTGAATTTGATTTTCATGGCGGATCGATGGGATACGCCGTAGGAGAAAAGTTTACCCGAGCCGCCACTGTCGCTTTAGAGACGCGAACGCCATTGGTCTGCTTCTCTGCCTCTGGTGGCGCGCGTATGCAGGAGGCGTTGATTTCTCTCATGCAGATGGCGAAGACTTCGGCCGTTATTGAGCGGCTCAAAGGGCAGGGTATTCCCTACGTCTCCGTTCTCACGGATCCTATTTACGGCGGCGTGTCCGCTTCGCTGGCCTTGCTGGGGGATATCAATATTGCGGAGCCGGAAGCTCGCGCTGGTTTTGCTGGCCCCAATATCATCGAGCAGACAATTCGTCAGAAGTTGCCCAAAGGGTTCCAACGCAGTGAGTTTTTATTGGAGCACGGTGCGATAGATATGATCGTGCATCGTCACGAGATGCGCGAAACCCTGGCGCGCATATTGGCTAAATTCATGGGGCAT
>Ga0181596_10000482_pt1 | contig 41005 bp, 48 predicted proteins | sample 041ome_6_FD_148655 | JGI IMG/M metagenome (GOLD analysis project Ga0181596, IMG submission 148655) | Coastal salt marsh microbial communities from the Groves Creek Marsh, Skidaway Island, Georgia - 041402US metaG (spades assembly) | ecosystem: Environmental > Aquatic > Marine > Intertidal zone... | reverse complement strand
CTGATGGCGTCGGGCGTGCCACTGATTCACGCGCTTCGCATCGCAGGCTCGGTGATGAACAATTTGGTGCTGAGAGACGCCAGCTTATCGGTCTCGCGGAGTGTGCAGGAGGGATCGAGTCTCAGCCGGGCGCTGTCTCAAGAGAAGTTTTTCCCGCCAATGATGGTGCACATGGTTGCTTCCGGAGAAACTAGCGGTGATCTCGAAAAAATGCTCGAGCGATCTGCCGCCAATCAGGAGCGAGAGCTAGAAATGGCCTTGGGTACTATGATGGGACTGTTCGAACCGACAATGGTGGTATTTATGGGGGGGCTGGTGCTGACTATAGTGCTCGCTATCCTGCTTCCTATATTTGATTTAAATACGATGGTGAGGTGATCCACTATGATGCGTGACAGGGGCTTCTCATTGATCGAGATTCTGGTGGTGCTGGTCATTATGGGGCTGTTAATCAGTGTCGTGGCCCCCACTGTGCTTAACAGCGCCGATGACGCCCGAATCCAGAAGGTCAAAGCAGATTTCAAATCCATTGAGACGGCGCTGAAAATCTATCGACTTGATAATTATGTGTATCCGACGACGGAACAGGGCTTGGAGGCTTTGGTGACTCCCAGCACCCTGAATCCGGAGCCGAGAAACTTCAAGCAGGGCGGGTATCTGGCGGAGACTCCCCTGGACCCATGGGGCCGACCCTATCTTTATCTCTCTCCCGGAGAGAACAGAGACATTGACATCTACTCTCTGGGTGCAGATGGATTACCGGGCGGGGAAGAGCAGAATGCCGATATCGGTAACTGGAACGAAGCCGATACCTGATAACTGCCTAGGGCTAATCTGAGTAATGAGCGCTGATTCGCGCGGATTCAGCTTTATCGAACTGCTGGTAGCGGTGTTTGTCATTGTGCTGCTGACGGGTGTTGTGACCCTCAATGTAGGCCGCGGTGGTGCGGATCTTCGTTTGGCTGACGAGGTCAGATACGTGTCTAATCTCCTGACGATGGCCAGCACAGAGGCGGGTCTCTCTGCCAGTGATCATGGGTTACTGATCGCGCGCACGCGCGAGGACACCACTGAACGCTATCAGGGCATTTGGTTGCAGCGCTTCGATCAGGGATGGGCTTCACCGCGGGTTAATGCCGACATCTTCGCTCCGCTTGATTTCGAGGCGGGCGCAGAGCTGGTGTTAACGCTGGATGGGCAACCCGATATTGAGATCGAAAAATACGATCCTGAGCTTAATCCAACGCCTCAAATCGTTGCCTGGGCCGGAGGTGAAATGACTCCCGGGGTGTTGGAGTGGATCGACCAAAGAACGGGAGAAATCCTCTATCGTTTGGAGTGGGACCTGCTGGGTCGGATGACGCTTATGCCTCGTGGAGAGGCCTTGGCGGAGGAGCAATAGTGCAACTGAATCGCGACGATTCTGGTTTTACGCTGATCGAAGTGATGGTGGCGCTCGCTGTGGTGGCGGTGGCGCTTCCTGCCCTGCTGCTGACGATATCGCAACAGCTGGACGGCATGCGCGACTTGGAGGATCGCAGTCACGCGCAGTGGGTGGCGGCAAACCGTCTGGTTGAGTTGCGGCTGGCCTCGACCGCGCGAGGCAGCCTACAGACGGGCTTGATAGCGGGCACCCAAGAGCTGGCTGGCCGCGACTGGTATTGGTGGAGCGAAGGGAAAGAGACTGGCGTGCCGGGGTTTTTTCGTTATGAGATCCTGGTGTCAGATCGAGAAGATGGTCGTATGACCCCGCTGTATTCTCTGGACGGGTATCTGGTGCATGGGGCAGCGCAGGATGGTGAGTAAGCCTTGCGCGAGGGGTTTCACGTTGGTGGAGGTTTTGGTCGCAATCGCGATTACTGCTTTGGTCGCCGTGGTGTCTTATAGCGCGCTGTCCGCCGCGCTTGCCAGTGCCGAGAGACTCCGTGTCAGTGCACAGAGAGTGCAGGAAATCGGTCAGGTCATGTCAATGCTCTCGCGTGATATCCGTCAGACCGCAAATCGCACCGTGATTGACGAATTTGGACAGCGCACGCCTGCAGTCTTGGGCGGAGAGTTGGCCCGGGACATGCTCACTGTGACCCGCGCGGGCTGGCACAACTCTACCGGCTCGCCGCGGGGTACGCTGCAACGGGTGGACTGGTGGCTTGAGGAAGAAACCTTGTGGCGTGGTTATTTTCCGGTATTGGATCGCACACCCGGTACCGAGCGCATAGAAACTGCGGTGCTCGACGGAGTCGAGCGGTTTGAGGTGCGATTTTTGCCCAGTGTGGCGGCATTGGAGATTAATCGCGACGACGTTATTGATCGCAGGAACTGGGAAGATAGCTGGGTGGCGGATCTCTCCCAGCCTGATCAGGGGCTGCCGCCGCCCGCGGCGGTGGAGGTGACGATGGAAGTGTCGGGTCTGGGTGAGGTAACGCGGTTATATGTCCTGCCGGCGATCTGATTTTCTGGGCCAGCAACGCGGGGCGGCATTGATTGTCGCCCTGTTGGTTTTTGCTTTGGTAGCCGCGCTATTGGTCGGGCTACAGCGCGACTTTTCTCTTTCCTTGCAGCGAGGGACTCAGCAGCTGTTTGCAGAGCAAGCGTGGGCCTATCTTTTGGGGGCTGAAGGGTTGGCGCAATTGGCGCTACAGGCAGACAGCCGGCAAGACGCTCTAGCAGAATCACCCGCCGATCATCTGGGTGAATTATGGGCGCAGCCCGCTACTCCTTATCCTTTGGATGCAGGGGGTCAGATGCGCGGGCAGATTGAGGATTTACAAGGGCGCTTCAACCTGAACTTGCTGCTTAACGTCGCCTCGGCGGGAGGAAATGACAACGCTGCGAGTGAGGACGACGCAGCCAACCGAGACAGCGATGCGGAGGAGGGCGATACCCCCCCGGCTCGTAATGAGACTAAGACAGTCTCGGAGCGCTGGAGTCCCGGTCAGAAAGTGTTGATTCGGCTATTGCAGGCGCTCGGTGAGGAAGCATTGTCTCTTGAGGAGGCGATGGCTTTAACTGAGGCGATCAGTGACTTCATCGATACGGACGCCGATAAACGTAAGAATGGCGCCGAGGCCGAGGACTATCGGTACGCAGAATTTCCTTACCTACCGGCGAACCAGGCGCTGGCGAGTGTCAGCGAGTTGAGGGCTGTGAGGGGTATGACGCGTGGCCTGTATGAGGCACTGAGACCATGGGTCACGGTTTGGCCAGAAACTGGCGCCAAGATCAATATCCTCACTGCGCCCCTGCCTGTTCTGAGGAGTCTCAACGCCGATGATCAATGGGAACCCTTGCCAGTTATGGAGGTCGAAAGGCTGCTTGCCATGCGCGCGGAGGGTGAAATCGCGAGTGTCGAGGACTTGCTTTCGGATCCGAGCTTCGCAGGGCAAGCAATAACCGAGCTGCAGGCGCTTCTCGATGTACGCAGCAGCTGGTATTTACTGGACGCCAGTGTTGAGTTGGTCTCGCGGGAGCGACATCTTTTTTCTGTGCTACATCGTACAGCAGCAGGCCCTGTCTCCGCTGTTTTTCGATCCGAGGGCGAGCTATGATGCGTCGCTCACCGGCCGATCGAGGCGTGCACAGCGTGCGAGCTCTTTGCTCATGACTCCGAGCAACTTTAATCTCATCAGGTGGGATGAGGACCTTGCTTACCTGCTACGACCGGGTAATCAACCCGAGCGGCTGGTCAGCGAGGCCGATAATATTCCCGAGAATACCTGCCTCGCGCTACCCGCGGACAGCGTCAGGACCTTACCCTTATCGGTGGCGCCCGAAGAGTTGAAACATATACAAAAGGCGCTCCCTTTTATGTTGGAGGAAGCCCTTCTTGAGGATGTGGCCGAGCTCCATTTTGCCAACGCGCCGCTGGACAATGATCGTCAAGCGGTTGCCATTGTGCGGCGTAAAACGATGAACCAGTGGATATCCACATTGCCTGAGGCGCTCAAGGAGATGCCCTGGGTCTCTGAGGCACTGTGTTTGCCCTGGTCAGCCGGATACTGCACGTTGGTTTTTGAGGCTGACCACGTACTGGTGCGATGGGGCGAGGCCAGCGGTACGCGGATCGAGCGGAGTTTGCTGCCCGTTCTGCTCGATAGCTTGCCCTTGGCGCATGTGTCTATTGTGGCTTATGGCAGCGATGAAACTGCGGTGAGGGCGAGCATCCCGGAGTCGCTTCACGGCGGATTGCAGATGCGGCAGGGCGGATTATCTGAGGCGCTACTGTTGGCGAATGCTGAAAAGCCAGGGCCCGACCTGCGACAGGGTGACTTCGCTCCCCGATTTCCCTTCACTCGTTGGTGGCAGCTTTGGCAGTCTGTGCTGATTACATTGGCAGTGGCGGTTGTGCTGAAAACCGGCGTATCGGTTGTCGACTACGTCAGTTTGAAAAAAGAGGACCTCCGGCTGCGGGAAGCGATACAGCAGAGTTATCGACGCGTAAATCCGAAGGGCGCCGTGGTTGATGTCGAGAAACAGCTTAATCGTCAACTTGCTGAATTGGGTGCAGCTGGAGTGCAATCAGCGTTTACGCCGGTGCTTATTGAGCTGCTCTCAGCCATGACCGAGATCGGTGAGATCGAACTAACCTCGGTTAATTACACCGGCGGCAAAGACATGCGGGTCAATTTTTCTGCGCCAAGCTTTCAAGCGGTTGAGCGTGTCAGGGTGGCGCTTGAAGCACGTGACTTTAACGCTGAATTGGAAAACTCCAATGCGAGAAAAGAGGGTGTGATCGCCCGTCTCAGGGTGGAGGCACGTTAATGGCTCGGTGGTTTGCAACCCAATCACGCCGAGACCAAATTGCGCTGCTGGTGCTCGGCGGTGCTTTGCTGGGATGGTTGTTTTTTCAGCTCGTTGTGATCGAATTGGATGGTCGGCGCGCACGTCTTAGACATGCCAACCAGGTGTTGTCCGAGCAGCTTGTCAGGGTCGACTTTAAAGTGGAACAACTGAGGGCTTTGCGCGCAGGAGATGGGGGGCGTCAGGTCAATTTAACGCAAACCCTGAGTCAGGCGAGCGATGCTCAGGGCCTCGCTGTGAAGCGTCTGCAACCGAATTCTCGCGGTGAGGTGCAGATTCGATTTGAGGGCGTGGCTTTTGATGGCGTGTTGCGATTTCTGGAACAGATTGAAGGTAGCGCAGGCCTGAGGGTGATGGATGCCTCGGTGAGCAGCGCGGGCCGCGACGGCGCTGTCAATGCAACGTTTCGCGTCGCGGGGAACTGATCGATGCCACGCATCAAAGGGCTCTGGATCGTGATTGCGGCCGGTGTGCTGTTGCTGACGCTTCAGATTCCCGCAAGCACCGTGCGTTGGTTTTTGCCAGCCCAGGCGGGAGTCTCTGGATTTTCGGGGACTATCTGGTCGGGCAAAGCGTTGAGATGCTGGTGGGGCACCACGGAAAAGAGAATTGTACTGGGTAGTGTGGCGTGGCGCATTGAACCCTGGCGGTTGTTTTGGAGCACCCCCGTATCCTTTAGTAGCGAGTGGGGAGCGCAGCGTCTCGAAACCCGGCTTGGATACTCTGTGGGCGGAGATTTGAGTCTCGCCGACACCAACTTAAGTTTTGACACGCAGATTTTGAGTGCGCTGATGCCGCTGTTTATCGGCGGTCGTTTTTCCGGTCAGTTTTCCACTATCGAATTACAGGAAGAGCAACTTAGGCGCACTTCCGGTAAAGCGACACTCGAGAACGCCGTGTGGACAGCCCGGTCAGGCGACATTCCCCTTGGTACTTATCACCTCGATATCGATACGGGTAGAGCAGATGGTGAGGTGCTGGGCGTCGTTAAGACCTTGGGGGGCGCGTTGCAACTTGTAGGGAATGTTGTGCTGGGTCCCGCATCCTACCGAATTAACCTGCAGGCGACGGGTCCGGTTGCCTTGGACGACAGTTTTCGGGGTGCGGTCGCCATGCTGGCAACACCCACCGCCGCGGGCTTTGATATCAATTTGGAAGGGACCTATTGAGCCTCCGGGATACGCTGCAATGTCGCATGACGTGAGGGTCGGCGAGCCTCAGAGAATAAGAAATACGCCGCTCAACGTGTTACACAGTTCAGATAGCCGAGCGGCGCAATGGATGGCATGGGCGGTTTGGGTCGCGGTCACGAGAAACGTAGTGAAGTCAAAATAAACGACGAGTGAAGGAGGCCCACTGATGGGGTCAGCAGGAAACGCGGTATGGTCCAGTCGCTTTGCTTTCATCATGGCGTCGGTTGGATTTGCAGTTGGTTTGGGCAATATCTGGCGCTTTCCTTATGTCACCGGCGAAAATGGCGGTAGCGCCTTTGTCGCGATTTACCTGCTTTGTACGCTGTCCATAGGCATCCCTTGCCTAATGGCAGAGCTCATGGTGGGACGCAGAGGGGGCGGTAGTCCGCCTCGTTCCATGGCAGTTGTCGCGCGGCAGTCCGATCGCAGTACTAATTGGATGATCGTTGGTGGGATGGGGGTAGTGACCGCCTACACGATCGCGATTACCTATGCGGTTGTCGTGGGATGGGTGCTTTGGTATTTGGGTCGCGCGCTGGTTACCGGGTTTGCCGGCTTCGACGCAGCGGTTGCCGAAAGCACTTTTGCAGGATTGCTAAACGATAATCAGTCGATGGTGATCTGGACGCTAATCGGTAATCTGATCGTCGGCGGCATTATCTATGCTGGTGTGACCGCGGGTATCGAGCGCGCCGTGATTATTATGATGCCGCTGATGTTCTCTCTCCTCATCGGACTGGGCATCTACAATTATTTTGCCGGTGGCTTCGTTGAAACCCTGCAGTGGTTGTTTACACCCGATTTTAGCAAGGTGACGGGCGCTACGTTTCTCGCGGCGGTGGCACAGGCATTTTTTTCTATTGGTGTTGGTATGGGCGGCATGATGACCTACGGCGCCTATCTTCCCCGCGATTTTTCAATCGCAAAGGGCGCGGCGACAATTGTTATGGCCGATACGCTGGTGGCACTCCTCGCTGGATTTGTGGTGTTCCCCGCGGTGTTTCATTTTGGTCTCGACATGGCGGGTGGCCCTGGATTGATTTTTCAAACGCTCCCGGTAGCGTTCGCGCAAATGCCCGGTGGCGGCATTTTTTCGGTGCTGTTTTTCCTGATGTTGGCGTTAGCAGGAATTACTTCCATGGTGGGGTTGGTAGAGAGTGTCACCAGTTGGACGCAGGAAAAACTGAGCATTTCGAGGCAGCGAAGTACGCTGTTAGTGGTTGGGTCCTTGACCAGTTTGAGTGTCATTTCAGTACTCAGTTACAACATCTGGGAGGACTACCGGCTGCTGGGCATGAATTTCAATCAATTCACAGAGGCACTCTACGACAAGGTGTCGCTGCCCGTTGCTGGGCTGCTGGTGGCACTCTTCACGGGCTGGTTTATGCAGCGAGCGCACAGTGAGGACGAGTTGAGAGATGACCTGAACTGGTACAGCACATGGCGTGGCTTGACCCGATGGGTCGTGGTACCCGCGATCGCACTCATTCTAATTACAGGATTATTTTAAGCGCCATGCTCTTAACCGTTACCGACTGGCTGTGGTCTTACGTTCTGATTATGGCGCTCTTGTTGGTGGGCCTACGTTTTACACTGGGGTCCAAAGGCGTTCAGCTCCGCTTGTTCAGACGCACACTTGGCGTGCTATCGGATATTGAGTGGCGCGGCTCTGAGCGGGGCATATCGAGCTTTCAGGCGTTGGTGGTCAGTGTTGCGGGCCGCGTCGGCGGCGGCAATATTGCCGGTGTCGCGGTTGCGATTACATTGGGAGGGCCGGGCGCATTGTTCTGGATGTGGTTGATTGCCCTCCTGGGAATGGCCACTAGTCTGTTTGAGTGCGCATTGGCACAGCTGTACAAACGACGTGACGGCTCGGATACCTTTCGGGGTGGGCCTGCCTACGTGATGCGCTATGGTCTCGGCTGGCGAATCTTGCCAGTGGTCTACAGTCTGTTACTCCTCGCTACCATCGGTTTCGGATTCAACGCTGTTCAGAGTTACGTCGTAACCACCTCAATAGAATCCGCTTTTGGAGTGCCCCCCGCCGTCAGTGGGTTGGTGATGACCGCGGTGATGGCAGTGATTCTTTTCGGGGGCATTCGTCGATTGGCGCTTTTCGCGGAGGTTGTTGTGCCGCTGATGGTTGTCGGCTATCTGCTCATTGCGGTAACGGTGTTGGTATTGAATGCCTCCGCTATACCGCAAGCGCTGGGTCTGATTTTTATCTCGGCCTTTGGATTGGAGCAGGCGGTTGGCGGCGGGATTGCCGCAGCAATCTCACAAGGTGCGCGCCGGGGTCTTTTTTCAAACGAGGCGGGGTTGGGCACGGTGCCCAATGTGGCTGCGGCCGCCGATGTGCCTCATCCCATTACCCAGGGGCTGGTGCAGTCCCTGAGTGTTTTTATAGACACCATCGTTCTGTGTACCGCCACTGCATTGATCATTTTATTGTCATCGGTATATCAGCCCGATGCTCAGGGTATTCAGGGCGTTATTCTGACGCAGATGGCGGTTGCCGAACATCTGGGCCCTATGGGTGAGCCGCTGGTGAGTATCTCTCTGGTCTTGTTTGCTACCACGACGATTGCGTACAACAGCTTCCTCGGTGAGAACAGCATTGCCTATTTTGGTCGGTCGGATGGTCCTGCGGTATTGGTTTTCCGCGTTAGCGTTCTGCTGCTGATTGCGTGGGCAGCGGTACAGGATTTGAGCACTGTATTCGGGTTTGCCGACCTGACGATGGCCTTGCTTGCGCTGGTAAACCTACTGACGCTGTGGGCGTTGTATCCGGTCGCCATGAAGTTGATCACCCAGTTCGAAGAGCAAGTCAATGCGGGGGAGTCTCCCCGCTTTTATCTCGAACAGCTACCCGGCGAGGCGCTGGATACCGAGAGTTGGCCAGCGCATCCGGGTGAGTGACGGTTTACTGTACTTCTGAAAGTTCAACGTCGAACTGCCGCTCCGCTCCCTCTCGCGTGGTGGTGATTTTTATGGTGTCGCCCACTTGATGCGCTTCCATCGCCGAGAGTAATTCGTCATTACTGGCAACTCGTTCCCCGTCAATATGGGTGATGACATCTCCCAAAATCACCTCACCTCTACTGCCCCGTCTAGCACCCACCATACCGGCATTATCCGCCGGAAATCCGCGATAGGTTCTGACGATAGGCACCCCCTCAACCCGGTATTGGCGCAACCAGCGGTCTGATGCCAGCTCTACCCCTAGCACAGGCCTCATGATTTTGCCAAAGGCGATGAGTTGGGGGACCACCTCCATAACAGTGTTAACAGGGATGGCGAAGCCGATCCCCGCACTGCCACCGCTGGGAGAGTAAATTGCGGTATTGACGCCGACCAGTTGGCCGAGGGAGTTGAGTAAGGGGCCGCCCGAATTGCCAGGATTGATGGCTGCATCGGTTTGAATTACGCCTCGAATGGTGCGGTTGCTAGGTGATTGGATTTCCCGGTCCAAAGCGCTTACTACGCCCACGGTCAGCGAGGTATCGAGTCCAAACGGGTTGCCGATCGCCAAAACTTTTCGTCCCACTGACAGCTCGGAAGAGTCCCCAAGTGGCAAAGCTGTGAGCGAGGAGGGGGGATCGATCATGCGAAGCACGGCTAAATCACGCTCCGGGGCATAGCCAACCACCTCTGCCTGAAAGGCTTCTTCATCTTGCATCGTGATGGTGAGCCGATCAGCACCGGCAACGACATGGTAGTTGGTCACCACCAGCCCCGCGGCGGCATCCCAAATAAAACCCGAGCCGGCGCCGCGGGGAATCTCCATGATATTGCGCGTAAAGCGCTGGCGTCGCAGTTCGCTGGACGTCACAAACACCACGGCGGGACTGGCTTTCTGAAATACCTCTGTGGTGTTCGCTTCATCATTAGTGGCAAAGCTGAGGTAGTCAGGGCTGTTCTCAGCGAGAGCGTTGATAAACGGATAGAGGGCTATTGCTCCCAGCAAGGAAAAGAGGGAGGGTAATGAAATGCGCACTAGGGGTTCCCCAGAGCAATAATGCGGTTATCCAGCGAAGGATGTGAGCTGAACAAAGCGGCGAGGCCAGAGCGGCCCCCCGCGCGGATGCCGAAGGCAGTCAGCTCTCCGGGAAGTTCATCAGGTAACCCTTGCTCGACCTTCAATCGTTGCAGTGCTGCGATCATATTGCCGCTCCCCGCCAGTCGAGCACCCGCTGCATCGGCACGGTACTCTCGGTAGCGAGAAAACCACATCACGATCATGCTGGCGAGGATGCCGAGAATGACCTCGGCAACGATCGTCACAATGTAATAGCCAAAGCCGTAGCCGCGCTCGGTTTTAAAGACCACCCGGTCCACGGTATGGCCGATGATGCGGGCGAAGAACATGACAAAGGTATTCACCACGCCTTGAATCAAAGTCAGAGTGATCATGTCGCCATTGGCGACGTGACCGATCTCGTGGGCAAGCACTGCGCGCACTTCGCGTTCTTCAAAGCGACGCATCAAGCCGGTGCTGACAGCGACCAGGGCGTCGTTGCGGTTCCAACCGGTGGCGAACGCGTTTGCGGCGTCAGAAGGAAATACGCCCACCTCAGGCATACCGATTCCCGCTTCCTCGGACAGCGATTTAACGGTATCCAGAAGCCATTGCTCGTCGCGATTACGGGGCGTCTCAATAATGTAAGTGCCAGTGCCTCGCTTCGCCATGAATTTCGATAGCAGGAGAGACACGAATGAACCAAAGAAGCCAAACAGCGCGCAGAAAACAAGCAGACTACTTAAATTCAGGTCGACGCCATTGGCAGAGAGAATGCCCTCTAGGCCCAGTAAATTAAAAACAATACTAACTAGCACCAGCACGGCGATATTCGTTGCCAAAAACAGCAAAATTCTCATTTGATGAGCATCCTTGTGACGAAACGACAGCCCTTAATCAGTGGGGTCGTCGTTTGCGATTTCAAGTGGGGTTTCGGTTACAGGTGTGTCAAATTTAGGCAGCGGGTGTTCGCTGATGGTTAAGTTTTTGGGTTTGCCGTTCTCGATCTGCGCGCTGAGCACCTCACCACGCAGTTCGGTGTCTTTGGACCCCAATTCAAAGAGGGTGTTGACTGCTTCGTCATGAAACTCCCATAGCGCTACCTGACTCCCGTGTGCCCCTTTCACCCACTGTCCGGACTTGCCCCAGTAGTGTCCTTGTTGATTACAGATCACAAATGCGCTGCTCATGGCTGCTTTCTCCTCGACAGACTTAGGGTTCATGGTCGTTGGTGCTGTTGCTTTGACAACCTAGCGCAGCAAAAAATCCTTGGCTTCATTAATTTTTGCAGCCAAATAATCATTCCCACCTCGATCGGGGTGAAGTTTTTGAATCAGTGCGCGGTGTGCAGCGATGATTTCTGTCTCGGTGGCTTCTTCGGTTAAACCGAGGACGGCGAGTGCTTCGGTCCGCGACACGCCGGAGTCAGAGGCTCCGGTGTTACGGTGTTCACGCTCGTCACCATAATCATCACCCGGGAAGCGTTGTTCCATATAGCTTTCCAGTAGTTGTGCGGAATCAGTATCCTCCTGTTCGCAATAGTCGAGCAAGGTGTCGAGCTGGGTTCGGTCCAGCTCAGAGAGTAGCCAATTCTTGTAAGCGCCTTCGAGTACGACACCGCTCAGTTCGCCACTGTCATGGTCCAACGTCATTTTGATAATGCGGGAACTGACTTCAGACTGCTTGCCGCCGCTACTTGAGGCTTGACTTCGCAACTGACCGAGAAAGGGCAGTAGGCGCACCAGCACGGGCAGCATTTGCCGGGCGATAACCAGTAATCCGGTGAGCGCAGCGCCGACCCAATGCATCTTGCCCATGAGGGTCAGGATGATGACGCCAACCAACGCACCTCCCAGAATAATTTGCAGATAAGCGCTTCTGCGCTTGTGGGGCGGTTGACGTTGCGCCCGTCTGATTAACAGACTCAGCGTGACGACCACGGCGAGTAGAAGGATAATGCGCGGCACGGCTTATGAGGCTCCTGTATCAGAATTACGGTAGGTGAATGATACCGTTTTGACGAGTGACTAGGGCTGATCCGGTAGCTGCGCCAAGAAAAGCTGGTCTTTCTCTGTGTTGGACGCTCTCAGCGCTCGCACGCCGCCTACTGCAAAGCGCGAGACAGCACCCAACAGCGCTCTTAGTTCGTCCGCGCTGTTGACGTCAAAGGGCGCGTAGGCGCCGCCGCTGAGACGCGCCAAGTGCCGAAAAACGTCTTTGGCGTTCTGATCCTGTCCCTCGTGAAATATAAAGATCGGTATTTTCTTGATGGCGCATTTTCCCGCCAGAGCAAAAAGTGTTTCTGGGGCCTCTTCACAGGCATCGCCAACAAACACAAGGGCGCGAACCGGATGAGTGCTCGTACCTGATTGCAGAGCATGCTGCAGCACGCGATGTATTTGAGTCGCGCCCGCCAGGCAGGTAACGGTGCTCAATTGATCGAGCAGGGCGGCGGGTTGCGTTAACCAGAGGCTGTACTGAAAGTGCCCGAGACCCTGATAATGACAAAGCTGCACCGCGAGGGGGGTAGGCGTCGAGGCCGCATTAAAGAGCTCGCCATGTAACGCCCGCGCCTGCTCCCATGTAGGCTCTCTACTGGCGGTGGCGTCTAGCGCGAAAATAAGTCTGGCCTGTCGCGACGTGACCGCCCGAATGGCTTTCGCCTTGCCTAGAAACGTGGCGATGGCGCCTGATCGTGGTTGATCAAGATCTTTGGAAATGCGAGGAACGCCTGTTAAGCCCGGGGAGCGAGAAGCCCGCGGTCCCTCAACTCTCTCAAGAAATGTCGACGTTGGGTTAATTCAGTTACGACTGCCATCAGCATATCTGAATCAACATCACGCCTTTTCTGATTCTGGTCAACAAGTTCTATTAGCTTCCGACTGGAAAACTCCTCAGCTTTGAAAGGAGTATGATCTGTTGGCACTTTTACCTGTTCTGTTTTACGCATTTTCTCTCCCCCCGCCACCCGCTGCTCACGGGATTTTCCATAGGGCGACCACCTGTCACGTGGCCTCATTCCCCCGGCGGTTTTTTGTTGTCACTTTTCAAAATAGCCGCGTAGTATGCCAAAGATGAGCGTCAGTGCCCAGTACTTGTAAAAAAAGGCCAAAAAGGTGAAACCATGAGTTGGATGGATATGATCTTCAAGACTGAGCTGCCCGACGCTGCCAGAGCGCTGCCCGGCCGCGACGCAGCCATGCCGGTTACCGACCGTCACGCGGTGCTCGGTCGCACGCTGTTGCCCCCTTACCCAGACGGTATGGCAAGCGCAATGTTTGGCATGGGCTGTTTTTGGGGCGTGGAGCGCATGTTTTGGGGCTTGCCTGGTGTTTACACCACAGCGGTCGGTTATGCGGCGGGCATCACGCCCAACCCCACCTATCAGGAGGTCTGCACGGGTCAAACGGGTCACAACGAAGTGGTGCTCGTTGTGTTCGATCCGGCACAGCTTGGCTACCAACAACTGCTCTCGGTTTTTTGGGAGAACCATGACCCGACGCAGGGCATGCGTCAGGGAAATGACCGGGGTACCCAGTATCGGTCAGGCATCTATGTATGTGATGCAGGACAAAAGAGTGCCGCGCAGGAGAGCTTGAATCAGTTTCAACGAAATCTTACGCAGGCCGGTTTTGGCGCCATCACCACTGAAATCTTGGATGCGCCAACATTCTACTTTGCCGAGGATTACCACCAGCAGTATCTTCACAAAAATCCTTCGGGGTACTGTGGCGTTGGTGGGACTGGGGTCGCTTGCGTCTTGGGGGCGGGGGTGCGTGCCTAGGAGACCGGTAAGAAAGGGTCAGGAGAGTGCTTGACTGAGCGCGGCGGCGACTGCGGTGTCTACACTCAGCGTCCGCCCACCCAAGTGTCCCGCGGAGAAACCAGCTGTTTGCGCGAGGCCCAGCTCATAAGGCACAAATCCTCCCTCGGGTCCTAGCAAGACCAATGCCCTCCCAGCGACGCGGGAAATGGGCTGGGCCGCGGTTTGATGCGCTATCCAGCCTTGGCGGCCGTCGAGTAGGCCAGGTGCAATATCCTCGATAAAAGGCTTGAAAAAGCGGTGCAGGTGTATCTGCGGCGGGAGGGTATCGCCCGATCGTTCCAGTCCCGCCTGCAACGCCTGAGAAATGCGCTCTGGCTGCAATAGCGGGGTCTGCCAAAAGCTTTTTTCCACGCGGGCACTGTGAATCAAATGTAGGTGCGCCACACCCATTTCCGCAACGGTGCGCAACACGCGACGCAACATCTTGGGCCGCGGCAGTGCGAGCGCAATATCAAAGGTGTGCCTCGGTGACGGTGGCTGAGAGAGGGTCACCATGATTTGGGTGGCGTCGTCACTGATGAGAGTGACAATACCCGTCCCGCGATGTCCTCCTATCTCACCCACCTTTAACGACGCCCCGACGCTGGATTTAAGAACCTTGTGAATGTGCTCGTGCCGCCTGTCGCGCAGCTCAACCGTCGAGGCATCGAGCCAATCATCCGGGCGCAGTAAAATGATATTCACAGGTTGCCGCTCGTCGCTTTACACCCAGAGGTCATAGTCGTCGGCAGAGGCTATTTCTGCTTCGACCCAGTCGCCGGGTCGGAATTCTGTATAGCCCGGTAAATGAACGAGACCGTCGATTTCTGGTGCGTCTGCCACTGTACGCCCGATAGCGCCTTCCTCATTGACTTCATCGATCAACACCGTCTGACAGGTGCCCACTTTTTGACGGAGTTTGTTTGCGCTGATGACCTGTTGCTTTGCCATGAATCGCTCCCATCGCTCTTTTTTCAGCGCGTCTGGCACGGGACTGGGTAACGCATTGGCCGCAGCTCCTTTCACAGGCGAATACTCAAAACAGCCAACCCGGTCCAATTGAGCCTCCTCGATAAAGTCGAGCAGCATTTCGAACTCCTCGTCGGTTTCGCCCGGGTAACCGACGATGAAAGTGGAGCGGATTGTTAATTCTGGGCAAATGCTTCGCCAGTGAGAGATGCGATCCAGCGTCTTTTCTGCCGCCGCTGGTCGCTTCATCCTCGCTAATACGCTGGGAGCGCCGTGTTGCAGCGGCATGTCAATATAGGGAAGCAATTTTCCCTCGGCCATTAAAGGGATGAGTTGATCGACATGTGGGTAGGGATACACATAATGAAATCGGATCCAGATACCGAGGTCAGCCAAGGCAGTTGCGAGGCCCGCAAGATTGCTTTTCATGGGCCGGCCTTGCCAGAAATCAGTTTTGTATTTGATGTCCACACCATAGGCACTGGTGTCCTGAGAGACGATGAGGAGCTCTCGCACCCCCGCGCGGAACAGCCCCTCTGCTTCAGTCATCACGGATCCTATGGGTCTGCTGACCAGATCTCCCCGGATGCTGGGTATGATGCAGAAGCGGCAACGGTGGTTGCAGCCCTCGCTGATCTTGAGATAGGCGTAGTGTCTGGGCGTCAGTTTCACACCCTGAGCGGGGATTAAATCAATGTGGGGGTCCGGGCGATGGTTTTGGGGTAATACCTCGCGCACCGTCGAGAGCACCTCCTCATAGGCCGCCGGCCCACTGATGCCCAGTACCTTGGGGTGACGGGCGCGAATACGGTCCGCGTCATCGCCTCGCCCCATACACCCGGTGACCAGCACCCGCCCGTTTTCTCGAATGGCTTCGCCAATGGCCTCTAGACTCTCCTCTTTGGCAGCATCAATAAATCCGCAGGTATTGACGATAACCACACCGGCGTCCTCATAGCGTGGCGTGATTTCATACCCCTCTACCCTGAGTTGGGTGAGAATGCGCTCTGAGTCGACCAACGCCTTGGGGCATCCGAGGGAAATAAATCCCACTCGCTGATTGTCGCTGGTGGTATTGCCAGAAGGATTGGTCATATCACGCCTTGAACGTGTCGGTGTTACTGTGTGTTCGTACAATGAGTTGTTGTTTCAGCAGACCCAGTAATTCCAGCGTCTCCTCACGGTTGAGGAAGTCGCCTACGCGCGTCTCCGATTGTCTATCGTGCACAGATACTTCGGGCCTCTGCCATGGGTGCGTCTCTGGAGACACCCTGAGTGCGGTCTCTTCGCGCGCGAAACACCAACTGCGCTTCGGTATAAAGTACCCCTTGTCTATTATCACGGTGCTGTCGGTAAAGCGGATCACGTGCCGGTACTCCAATTTCCAATTAACCCAGTATAAGGCGCTACCGAGGGCCGCCAACTCGATGCCCGCAAACGGCAGGATCGGCCACGCACCTGCCACCGCAAAAGCGATTCCTGCGCCCAGTGAAGGCACCGCGAGCGCCGCAAGCACCCACAGATTCTGGCGCCAACTCGCTGAGTGGTTGGGTTTGACCAAAATAGTGGTCTCGCGCTCGTTACGGTCAACCGATACCACGTTGGTCTCCGTCCACAGCACGCCCAATCGATTTTTCACTCGCTGACGAATTCCGTGCTCTGGTGTTAGTCATAATCATTCATACACGTCGCGGGAGAGAATGCGGTAATGGTGTCTCCTGAGGTCGGGTGCGAAAAGCGGATGCGGGAGGCGTGTAATAGCAGACGCGGTGCCGCAGCAAGCACCTTTTCCGGCGCATAAAAGTCGCAGCCCAAAATGGGGTGTCCGATTTCACTCAAATGAATGCGCAACTGATGCGAACGCCCTGTCACCGGAGTCAACTCGAGAAGGGAGGTATTATTCTCCGCCGATAGAAGCTTCCAGTGGGTAATAGACGGTCTTCCTGTCTCAAAGCAGACTTTTTGGCGAGGTCGGTTGGGCCAATCCCGCGTCAGCGGCAGGTTAATGGTCCCGGCATTCTTCTGGCAGACACCCGCTACTCGCGCAATATAGGTCTTTTCGATGGTTCGGGACTGAAATTGTCTGGCCAGTCGCGACAGCGACTCTCGGCGCCGGGGGACGATCATGACACCGGAGGTGTCCAGATCGAGTCGATGCACCGCCACTACGCCGGGATACCGCATGTCGAGTCGTTCAATCAGGCAGTCTCTATTGAGCGGATGTCGCCCTGGCACGCTCAGTAGCAGCGTGGGTTTATCCACGATGAGAAGGTCAGTATCGCGATACAAAATTCGAATCGGTTCTCTTGAGTGGGGCACCAGATAGGGCGGGGGCTCCAATACCGGTTCTGGGTGGTTCACGTCTGCTGTCTCAATCGATTTGCGAGACGGCCAGCGCATCCAGATAACGATGCACTGCGGTGTCGATGCCGAAGCGGAGGGCGTCTATCGTAAAGGCGTGTCCTATTGAAACTTCCAGCAGAGCAGGAATACGAAAGTCTGGCAAATTCGCAAGATTCAGATCGTGCCCGGCATTGACGCCCACTCCAGTTGCCATCGCTGCGGCTGCGGCCTTCTGAAAGCGACCTAGCTCGGTACCCGCGTCACCGCGTTCATGGGCTTTGGCATAGGACTCGGTGTAGAGCTCTATTCGGTCAGCGCCTAAGTCGCGCGTGAGCGCGATTTGCTCTGGATCGGGGTCCATAAAGAGGCTGACGCGACAGCCCCATGATTTGAGTTGCACAATAATGGGGCGCAACGCCTCGCCGTCGCGAGTGAGGTTAAAGCCGTGATCGGAAGTAAGCTGGTTATCGCCGTCGGGGACCAACGTCACCTGATCCGGTCGGACTTTCTCAACGAGCGCCATAAAGCCAGGGTAGTCGCCCACGTCTGCTCTATCTGAGCGTCGCGAGGCAGCAAGAGGATTTCCCTCCAGATTGAGTTCTGTCTCTCTACTCTCACCGAGCCTGACGCAGTCAGATGCCCTGATATGGCGCTGGTCGGGGCGGGGATGGACGGTAATACCGTGGGCGCCCGCTGCGACAACTAAACGAGAAAACTCAACGGGATCGGGATATTGAGTGTCTCGGGAATTTCGAATCAGCGCAATTTTATTAAGATTAATGCTAAGGCGTGTCACGGTGTCATTCGACTCACAGACAATACGACAATCGGTTTCACCGGAACGTCTTGGAAAACGGCGGGCCCGCGACTGGTTTCGACCGATGCGGCTCCCGTCTCGGTTAGGGCAATAATGTCGACCACCTGCATGCCCTCTACCACTTCGCCAAACACCGCGTAACCCTCATTGCCGGGAGTCCAGTCGAGGCGCAGGTTGCTCCGTTGGTTGATAAAGAACTGCGCCGTCGCTGAGTTGGGATCGCTGGTGCGAGCCATAGCCAGCGTCCCACGAGTGTTGTGAAGCTTGTTGCTCGACTCATTGACGATAGGCTCGCGTGTCGGTTTTTCTTTCATGTCGGTGGTGAAACCCCCACCCTGAATCATGAAATTACTGATGACGCGATGAAAGACCGTACCATCGTAGTAGCCGGTATCCACATAGGAGAGGAAGTTCTCCACCGTGGCGGGAGATTTCTCTGCATACAATTCAATAACGATATCCCCGTCGGTCGTTTTCATCAGGACCCTCGGGTTTTCGAGCTGCCCTTCAGCTGCTGAAGTAGCAATGGGGATGGCGAGTAGATAGCCCGCGAAACCCAGCAATGCACAGGTGCGTCTATAAAATTTTTTGATATCCATCGTGAAATCCTCGTACTAATGCTCGTTAGGACCAGCCATCGTTTTGTTTTCTTGACGGCCATAGTCGTGGCGTGACCAGGGCAACAATGACACCGAGTAGCACTGCCAATGCGCCGTCGAGTATTTGATTATTGGCAATTCGGTCGCGCAGACGCACGTTTTCGAGGCGGAGCAAGTCAGCCTCGGAACGCTCGGACTCAAGCTCGGCCACAAGCTGCTGATTCATTAGGTCGAGCTCTATCGCGGCCGAAGACACGCGCTTGATTTCGACCAGTTCGCTGCTGACGCTCTCCAACTGTGCCGTGAGTTCATCAATTGCATCATCAGCTAAATTTGCTTCAGAGGAACTCTCGTTGAGTCGGGATACCAGACGATCTCTCTCTGCTCTCATTTTTTCGAGCTCAATGCGCATATCGCCAATCAGTAAAGAGGCAGGGGGCTCGGTTTGCAGATACTGGGCTCTCAACCATCCACGCAGGCCATTCCGGGTCTCGATCTCGATCCACTCGCCGTCCTCACTTGTGGTGTAGCCCAGGACTGCCGTGCCTGACGAGAGACCGCGGTGGACAATGGCAGCTCCGTTCTCTGGTGCGGCGCGAACGGCGACAAGCAGCGTATCGCTGATGTAACGAGTTTCCTGAGCGTTGACCGAGAGGGATGTGAGAAGCGCAATCGCGATCGTTGTCCACGTGATCAGACGTCTTTCCACAGCCGGCTGTGTCATGAAGAACCTCGCAAGGGATCGTTCTCCTCTTCATTCATATCGTGATCTTTAAGATGGGGCATGACGAGTACGATGCTCAGCACCATCAATAACAGGGTGAAGCCCACGCTGGAGTAAAGCTTGTAAGACACCCAAAAAGCCTCGTCAAAGCGGTAAGCGACGATGATATTCAGCGCGCCGACCAGCGTGAAATTTGTGATCCAGAGTGCGTTCAGGTAGCCCCAGACTCTCCGGGGCAGAATCAATTGCTGTCCCATGAATCGTTGCAGCAGGTTCTTCTCACCAAAGAACTGCGAGCCCAGAAAGACCATCGCTAATCCCCAATTAAACACCGTGGGCTTCCATTGAATGAAGCGTTGGTCGCGTAAGATCAGTGTGGCGGATCCGAAGACTACGACGGCGAGCGCCATCCACATCAGACGCTTGTCATTGGTCTTGCTGATGAGCGAACTGATCAGCCATACCAAGACGCTGCTCGCAATGAGTACGGCGGTCGCGCTGAAGATGCCATCGACTGTATGGGACCAGCTACCGATATGCAGGGTCTCACCGCTCAGCTGGTACGTTCCGAAAAATAACACCAGAGGTAAAAATTCGAGAAGTTGCTTCATGGTTACCCTTGTTTATTCACCTTCTGCTCGCTATCCATAGGGCTATGTTAGACAATTCGGCCAATTTCGTTCTCCGGACCGGTTGCTGACATGTGCCCGGCGCAGTGTAGAGATAGCCTTGATCGACTTCCACACACATAGCAACGCCTCAGATGGCGCGTTGTCTCCCTCGGAGTTGCTTAATCGAGCCGCGGCGGCGGGCATTAAGGCGTTAGCGTTGACGGACCACGACACCATTGCCGGGTTCGAAAGTGTGTCCGACAGTGTGCCACTTGGTGTGCGACTTGTCAGTGGTGTGGAACTGTCCTGCCAGTGGGGCAAAGTGGGTATCCACATTGTGGGTTTGGGGTTCGATCCCCTCTCGGGTGGTTTGGTCGAACACTTGAGTGTTCTGGATTTGGCCCGGCTGCGGCGTGCGGAGATGATTGCTCATCGGCTGTCGCAAAAGGGCATGCCAGGGGCCTTGGAAGGCGCGATGGCGGTGGCGTCGGGCGCACAAATTGGCCGGCCCCACTTTGCTCGTTGGATGGTAATGAACGATCACGTAAAGACTGAGGCCGAGGCTTTCAAGCGTTTTCTGGGAAAGGGAAAAGTGGGCGATATTTCAACGTTGTGGCCTGACCTGCAGCAGACCGTTGGGACCATCGCCGAGGCGGGTGGACTTGCCGTGCTTGCGCACCCGCTCAAGTACCGGTTGACCGCCACGCGACTCAATGCACTGTGTGCTACTTTTGTCACCGCGGGTGGCGCAGCAATAGAGGTTATAAATGGTCACCCAGGCCCGGGAGAGACGGAACGACTGATGAGTCTTGCTCGTGCGCATCAGCTCTTGCTCTCAGTAGGGTCAGATTTTCATCGCGAGGGAGAATATGGCGCCGGCCTGGGCGTTGATACCGCGCGTTTCCCGTCCGGTTCAGGCATTTGGGAGCGGGTATGAGCCCGAAAACGCGCACTATTGCTGGGCGGTCTCCAAAACCAGACAGGCACCGACACCCCGAGAGCGGTCGCCACGGCGGCCCGGTGAAGCCGGTGAGAGCACAGGAGACGGTACTTTGAGTCAGTTTTTTTCGGTACACCCGGAGACACCGCAGGCGAGATTGATGCAACAAGCCGCCAATATCGTCCGTCAGGGGGGTGTCGTCGTCTACCCGACAGATTCGGCTTACGCCCTGGGTTGTCAACTGGGCGATAAAAAGGCGGCTGAGCGTATTCGACGCATTCGCAGTTTACGGGATGATCACAATTTCACCCTTATGTGTCGCGATTTATCCGAGTTAGGTATCTATGCCCGGGTCGATAACACCGCCTATCGATTGATTCGTCACGCAACCCCGGGGCCTTATACGTTTATCCTCGAGGCAACGCGTGAGGTGCCCAAGCGCCTCGTTCAGCCCAAGCGGAAAACGATCGGTTTGCGGGTGCCCGCGCATCCGATACCGCGTGCACTGCTCGATGCGCTTGATGAACCCCTGATGAGTGTGACCTTACAGATGCCCGGAGACGAATTCCCTTTGACGGATCCTTATGACATTCGTGATCTGCTGGAGCACGAGGTGGATCTTGTCATTGATGGCGGTTTTTGTGGGCTCGAGCCGACGTCTGTCGTCGACCTGACGGGAACAGAGCCCCATGTTTTGCGGCGCGGGTTGGGCGATGTGAGCGACTTTGAGACGGGCTGAGGTTATACTTACAAAGTGAATATTCCCGAGCAAAATTCCCCTGCAGAAGGCGGTGAAGCCGTGTTCGCGGCGACGACACCAATGGCCCAGGGACCCAACCCGGTGCGGCCTGAGCAGGGAGAGATGCCCTTTGCCATGGTGCGCGGTGAGGTAGTCACCGAGTTGCCCAAGGATCTCTACATCCCACCCCAGGCGCTCGAAGTGTTTCTTGACGCCTTCGAGGGACCCCTCGATCTGCTGCTTTACCTGATTCGCCGGCAAAATCTGGATATCCTCGATATTGATGTGGCGCAAATTACCGAGCAGTACATGCGTTACGTTGAGTTAATGGATGCCGTGCAATTTGAACTGGCGGCGGAATATCTCCTCATGGCGGCAATGCTGGCGGAGATCAAGTCTCGCATGTTGTTACCTCGGGCCGGGGACGCTGAAGAGGAAGAAGAGGATCCTCGCGCGAATCTCGTGCGTCGGCTGCAGGAATATGAGCGCTTTAAGAAGGCGGCCGAGGATCTCGAGGCGCTACCCCGACTTGAGCGAGAACTTTGGCAAGCGTCCGCTGCCCCCCCTGATTTACATGTAGAGCGCCCGTTGCCAGACATCGATATGCGAGAAGTACTGCTGGCGTTGAGCGAGGTACTGCGCCGCGCAGAAATGTACGCCAGTCATCACATTCAGCGAGAGTCGCTCTCGACCCGTGAGCGTATGTCTGAAGTCCTTGAGACCCTGAAGTCAGGTGGGTTTGTGCCCTTTGTGTCCCTGTTTCGTCCTGAGGAGGGGCGGCTCGGTGTGGTGGTAACGTTTCTCGCACTGATGGAGCTCATTAAAGAGTCTCTGGTTGAGGTCGTCCAAACTGAGGGTTTTGGCCCGATTCATATCAAAGCGAAGTCGGAGTAGGCGGAGAAGAAATGGCAGAGGGATTGGTCCAGATCCTCGAGGGTGCGCTACTGGCGGCGGGAGAGCCGCTGTCAGTACAGCGCATGGCGTTACTTTTTGAGGAGAGCGAGCGACCGAGCACCGACGAGATCCGTGCCGCGATCAAGACGGTGGGGGAGCGATGTGATGATCGGGGCTATGAGTTGGTGCAAGTCGCGTCAGGCTTTCGCTTTCAGGTGCGGCAGAGTTTATCAACCTGGGTCGGCCGTCTGTGGCAGGAGCGCCCGGCGCGCTACTCCCGAGCGCTCATGGAAACCCTGTCACTGATTGCCTATCGCCAACCGATTACCCGGGGTGAGATTGAAGAGATCCGGGGGGTGGCGGTAAGTACCAATATCATTAAAACCCTGATGGAGAGGGAATGGGTGCGAGTCGTGGGTCACCGCGATGTGCCCGGCCGGCCGGCGATGTATGCGACAACGCGGCAATTTCTTGACTATTTCAATTTGAAGTCGCTGGATCAACTGCCGCCGTTGGCCGAGATCAAAGAACTGGACAACCTGTCTGGGGAACTGGCGCTGGAGGTAGCTGAGGCTGTGCAGCAGGTTTCGGCCGAGGAATCGTCTGAGCACGAGGAAGCTGACTACCCTGAAGAAGAAGCGCGTGGGCGAAGTGAAAAAGACGCCGAAACCCCCTAGTCGTCCCCTGCCTGACGAGGCCGATAAAGGAGAGAAGCTACAGAAGGTGCTTGCTCATCTCGGCTTGGGCTCCCGTCGTCAGATAGAAGGCTGGATAGAGGAGGGGCGCCTCACAATCGACGGTCAGACCGCGCGCCTCGGAGATCGGCTGCGAGGTGGGCAAGCGGTGCGCCTGGATGGTAAATCGGTTGCTCTAGACGGGGCGTCTCAGGTCAGGGTGCTGCTGTATCACAAGCCCCTGCGCGAGGTGTGCTCGCGCCACGACCCGGAGGGCCGTAAGACGGTCTTTGAGCGGCTGCCCAAACTCAAGAGCGGGCGTTGGATATCCGTTGGCCGTCTCGACTTCAACACCACGGGCGTTTTGCTGTTTACAACCGATGGTGATCTGGCTCACGCCCTGATGCACCCCTCGGCGTCGATAGAGCGAGAGTATTTGGTGCGTGTAATGGGCAGAGTCGATGACGACGTGCTCCAGCGTCTCAAAGAGGGAGTTCATCTCGATGACGGGCCCGCCCGGTTCTCCGATATTCAGGAGGGCGGTGGTGACGGCATCAACCGATTTTTTTATGTGGTATTGACGGAAGGCCGTAACCGTGAGGTCAGGCGGTTATGGGAGTCGCAGGGGCTGACGGTGTCGAGGTTAAAGCGTGTTCGCTACGGCGAGGTCTTTATGCCCTCGAAGCTTAAAAAGGGGCAATGGCTGGAACTACCCCAAAGAGATGTGGATGTGGTTTATCAGATGGCGGGGCTACCGGCACGAGAGGTAGCAGCTGTAAGTCAGCGGGATCAGGCGCGGCATGAGCGTTTGATCGGGAAGAATCCACGTCCCCGGCGCGAGCGAAACCGGCGGCCCAGCTAGCCCTGTGCGTTTAGCGTCGCGCCATGTAGCGACGCGCTCGCGTCGCTGAGTAGATAGATCCAGCTATCCGTCAGGACTTCCGGTGATGGATTGGTGTCCGGCGGTTCTCCCGGGTAGGCTGCCCGCCGCATGCGGGTATTCACGGCACCGGGGTTCAGGCTGTTTACGCGAATGAGCGATGTGCTTCCCAGTTCGTCGGCCAGCACCTGCATGTAGCCCTCTGTCGCAAATTTGGAAACGGCATAGGCTCCCCAATAGGCCTTACCTTGTCGCCCCACGCCCGAGCTGGTGAGTACAATCGAAGCACGGGGGGCGCGTTCTAATAAAGGCATCAGTGCGCGCGTCAAAAGAAAGGTGGCGCTGATATTGACCTGGAGCACTTCCTGCCAGCTCTCCGGCGAAGTTTGCGATAACGCTCGCCGCTCGCCGAGTACTCCCGCATTGTGCACCAACCCGTCCATGGCTAATCCGGCTGCCATGAGTTCCTCTGCCAACTCATCGTAAGGTTGGTTATGCGTCACCCTGAGATCCAAGGGAATCAACCCCGGCGTTTTGCCGCCCTCGTTGACAATGCTGTCGTACACCGTCTCCAGCGCAGCATCGTCCTTGCCCGCAAGCAGGACTTCCGCACCTGCTCGCGCGCAAGCCATTGCTACGGCGCGGCCAATACCGTTACTCGCGCCAGTGACCATAACCGTTTTGTTTTCCAGCTCATTCTGGCTGGGCAGCCAGCCCTGCGGTACGAAGCTCATGCCAGTAGATCCTCGATTAAGTTTTGTAGCTCCTGACTCGAGTTCGCGACGGCATCAGCGCCCCAGTCTTCGGCAGATTCGCCTTCGGCCAGATAGCCGTAACTCGCGGCAATGGTCTGACATCCGGCGGAAATACCCGCCTCAATATCGCGCCGGTGGTCTCCGACAAAAATGCTGTGTGATGCCGGACACTGCAACTTTGCACAAGCCAGCAGTAGCGACTCGGGATCGGGCTTTGGCCGGACGACGTCATCGGGAGTGAGGATCACATGGGCGGCGGGAACAAAGGCCATCAGCGACATCAAGGGCTGTGCGAAGCGGCTCAATTTATTGGTGACCACTCCCCACGGTATGTTGTGAGACTGCAAAGAAGATACGAGCTCTCGTATGCCGGGGTAGGGATGGCTGTGCGCGCCCAGCCCTGATTCGTAGTGATCGAGAAAACGTTGTCGCCAATACTCCAATGCGGGATCTGTCGGTGGTATCTCGAGAGCGGCCTGCACCATCCCAATCGCGCCGTCAGAAACGGCATGCCAAATGGTTTTTGCATCCGTTTCGGGCAAGTTGGCCTCGTGACGCAATTGGCTGGCGATATGGATGAACTCGGGCGCGGTGTCGATCAGCGTGCCATCCAGATCGAATAGCACTGCCCGCGGACGTGAGAGCGTCACGGTTTTCGTGCCCGAATCAGATAATTAACGGATACGTCATCTGCCCTGAGCCGATAATGCTGGCTAATCGGGTTGTAGGTCATTCCCGTCATTTCAAGCATCTCTAGTCCGGCATCACGAATCCAGCGTGCCAACTCCGAAGGTTTGATCAGTTTGGCGTACTCATGGGTGCCGCGAGGCAGCATATTCAAGACGTATTCCGCCCCCACAATGGCAAACAGAAACGCCTTAGGGTTGCGATTGATGGTTGAGAAGAAGAGATCGCCGCCTGGCCGGCACAGCGCTGCACAGGCGCTCACGACGGTCGACGGATCAGGGACATGCTCGAGCATCTCAAGGCAGGTGACGACATCAAATTCGCCTGCGTGTTGTTCGGCAAAAGATTCAGCAGTGCTGCGTTCATACATCACCTCAGCACCGCTCTCCAATTGATGGAGGCGAGCCACCGACAACGGCGCCTCGCCCATGTCGATACCCGTAACGCTGGCGCCTCGATGGACCAAAGCCTCGCAAAGCAACCCCCCGCCGCAACCAACGTCGAGCACTGATTTACCGGCCACATGGGCTAAATCATCGATCCAATCTGCGCGCAATGGGTTGATGTCGTGGAGGGGTTTGAACTCGCTGTTAGGGTCCCACCACCGAGAAGCGAGTTTTTCGAACTTAGCGATCTCGTCTGGATCGACATTATTGTCTGTGGTCATAAATGTGAATGCTCCAAAGAAGATCTGACTGCGTCGAGCTGGCTGGACCATTGCAAGGCCCGTTGAGCAACGTCATTGTAGTCAAGGGATTGCAGTTCGCCATCGCGCACGACTAATCGACCGCCGATCCAACTCCATAGCACCTCGTTGCCACCGCTCGCATAAATCAGATTCGACACGACATCATGCTGTGGCAGATGATGCGCTCCTGACAGATCCACGGCGATCAGGTCTGCCAACTTTCCGCATTCGATGCTGCCCAGGCGGTGTGCTTGGCCTAGCGCTCGGGCGCCCGACAGCGTCGCCATTTCAAGCGCGGACCATGCGTTCACTGCCTGTGGGTCAGCGTATTGGACCTTTCCAATCAGTGACGCTGTTTGCGCTTCTGCCAGCATGCTGAGGCGGTTATTGCTGGCTGCGCCATCGGTACCGAGGGCCACATTGACCCCACGATCCAACAATTTCTGCACCGGGCTGATACCCGACCCAAGTTTTAAGTTGGATCTGGGGCAGTGCACCACATGTGCACCGTGCAGCGCGAGGGTTTCGATGTCTTGTTCTCCCAAGGCATTCATGTGAACACAGTGTGTTCGGGGTCCAAGCAATCCTAATTTTTGCAACAGATCGATGGGTCTGAGTCCACAGCGCTCGACAGAGTTCAATACCTCTTCCTTGGTCTCCTGCAGATGGATGTGCACCGGGGCATCGAGTTCTTCTGCCAGCATGGCGACCTGATTCAATGTGCTCTCGCTGACGCTATAGGTGGAGTGGGGGCCAAAGCCGATCTCGATACGGTCATGATCGCGATAGCGATCGCGCAACGCCAGACCGCGGTTGATGCAGGTCTGAGCATCGCGAGCCCAGGCGGTTTCTACGTCGATGATTGGGAAGTTAAGTAACGCTCTCAGTCCCGCGCTGTCGCATTGTTCGGCAGTGATCTCGGGAAAGTAGTAGTTGTCCACTAGCGTCGTGGTCCCGCCCTTCAGAAGTTCTGCGATGGCCAGATCAGAGCCGTCTCGCACAAAGTCCGGGCTGACCATCTTTTGCTCGGTTGGCCAGATATATCGCTGTAACCAGGACATCAGTGGCATATCATCTGCGTAACCACGAAGCAGGGACATCGCCGCGTGGCAGTGAAGGTTGATGAAGCCGGGGAGCAGCACACAACCCGGCAGGTCAATATGCGCCGCCGAGACCACTTTTTGCGCCTCTGCACGGGGGATGATAGCGCCGATATGGTCGCCGTTTAACGCTACGCTGTGAGCGGTAAGCACCTGACCCCGCGGAACGATCGGTACCAAAAAGTCGGGATGTAGGACGGTATCGTACTCAGACATGGATGCTCCTTTATCGGGGCACAGTATACCGTGATGACTCCCCGCAGACGGCGGGCAGCTGAAGCTTCGCACTCGCTCGCAGGGGCGTTGTTTGATACACTTCGGCTTTGTTGTTTTGGGCTGTTCTAGGCCCGATCAAGACGCCGAGCAAAGTAGCCCCAATGGCAGAAAATCCACAGGAAATGGCCCGGGAAATCGTCCCGGTCAACATTGAAGACGAGCTGAAACAGTCCTACATGGATTACGCGATGAGCGTGATCGTGGGGCGTGCGCTGCCCGATGTGCGCGATGGCCTGAAACCCGTGCATCGACGGGTGCTGTTCGCCATGAATGAGCTCAGCAATGATTGGAACAAGCCCTACAAGAAATCGGCTCGTGTCGTGGGCGACGTGATTGGTAAGTATCACCCCCACGGCGACTCAGCGGTTTACGACACCATTGTTCGTATGGCCCAGGATTTTTCCTTGCGCTACATGTTAGTGGACGGCCAGGGTAATTTTGGTTCGATTGATGGCGATTCTGCGGCGGCCATGCGGTATACGGAAATTCGCATGTCCAAGATTGCCCATGCACTGCTCGCTGATCTGGATAAAGAGACGGTCGACTTTGTCGATAATTACGACGGCACAGAACGCATACCTGCCGTTATGCCTACGCGCGTGCCCAATTTATTGGTCAATGGTTCGTCCGGTATTGCTGTGGGGATGGCCACCAATATCCCGCCCCACAACCTCCGAGAGGTGGTAGCGGGTTGCCTCGCCACGCTGCAGAACCCCGAAATCTCTATTGACGAACTGATGCAGTATATCCCCGGGCCCGACTTTCCGACGGGGGCCCAGATCAACGGGCGAGCCGGCATCGTGCAGGCCTATCGCACCGGCCGAGGCCGGATTTATGTGCGCGCCAAAGCGGAGGTGATTAGCGACGCGGGGAAGGGCAAAGAATCGATCATAATCCATGAGATCCCCTATCAGTTGAACAAAGCTCGGTTAATAGAACGTATTGCCGAGTTGGTGAAGGACAAGAAGCTTGAGGGTATTACCGAGTTGCGAGACGAGTCCGACAAGGACGGGCTGCGGGTGGTGATTGAACTGCGTCGTGGCGAAGTGGGCGACGTGGTGTTGAATAATCTTTATGCCCAGACCCAGCTACAATCGGTAGTGGGTATCAATATGGTCGCGCTGGTTGACGGCGAACCTAAGGTACTCAACCTCAAGCAAATGATTGACGCGTTTGTGCGGCACCGACGCGAGATTGTCACCCGTCGAACCGTTTATCTGCTGCGTAAGGCGCGGGAACGTGGCCATGTTCTGGAGGGGCTGGCAATCGCCCTTGCCAACATTGACGCGGTAATCGAGTTGATAAAGTCATCGCCCACGGCGGCCGATGCGCGAGAGGGCCTGATGGCGAAATCCTGGGCGCCGGGTGATGTGATGGCTATGCTGGAGCGCGCGGGGGCTGATGCCTGTCGCCCCGATGAGCTCCCCGAGCAGTATGGTTTGATTGACGAGCAGTACCATCTCTCCCCAGCGCAGGCGCAGGCCATCCTCGACCTCCGTCTGCATCGCTTGACCGGGCTTGAGCATGAGAAACTGCTTCAGGAATACGCCGACAAGATCGCCGAAATTGCAGACTATCTGGATATTCTCGGAGACCCCGATCGATTAAAGCAGGTGATTCGCGAAGAACTCGAGGCGTTGGTCGAGGAATTCGGGGACGAGCGCAGAACGCAGATATCGGATTCAGCGCATGACCTGACGGTCGAGGACCTCATCACCGAGGAAGACAGAGTCGTCACCATATCCCACGGTGGCTACGCTAAAACCCAATCACTGACCGATTATCAGGCCCAGCGTCGGGGTGGCACCGGAAAGAGTGCAACTGCCGTTAAAGAGGAGGACTTCATTGAGCACCTGCTGATTGCCAGCACCCATGCCACGATCTTATGTTTTTCCAATCTGGGCAAAGTGTACTGGCTTAAGGTTTTCCATATTCCACTGGCCAGTCGCACTGCGCGCGGACGTCCGATGGTTAATTTGTTACCTCTTGATGAGGGGGAGCGAATTACGTCGATTCTGCCTATTGAAGGCTATGAGACTGATCACTACATCTTCATGGCAACCAGTAAGGGCACCGTGAAGAAGACCGATATGAGCCTGTTTTCGCGCCAACGGAGCGTAGGTTTGCGGGCAATAGAGCTGGACGAGGATGACGTATTGGTCGGCACGGCAGTAACCGACGGTACGCAGGACATCATGCTGTTTTCCAGCGAGGGGAAGGTGGTTCGCTTCCCAGAATCGGCGGTGAGAGCGATGGGGCGAACAGCGCGCGGTGTCAGGGGCATTCGATTGGGGGAGGGGCACCGGTTGATATCACTGCTCGTGCCCCAATCGGGCAGCAAGATCTTGACCGTCAGCGAGAATGGCTACGGTAAGCGATCCGAGACGACGGAGTTCCCTGTGAAGGGGCGCGGCACCAAAGGTGTTATTGGCATGACAACTTCTTCTCGAAATGGACCGCTTGTAGGCGCGGAGCAGGTTTGGGATGGAGATGAGATCATGTTGATCTCCAATCAAGGAACCGCCGTTCGGACCCGCGTTGAAGAGGTCAGTGTTCAGGGTCGAAATACGCAGGGTGTGAGAGTCATCCGCACCCGCGATGGTGAGCTGTTGGTCAGTGTGAGCCGCATTGCCGAGGACGATGTGGAAAAGGGCGCCGCTGCCGATGGAGAGGCCCGCGATTCGCAGCCCATTCCCACAGTCGCTGAAGGTGCCATCGATGAGGGTGGAGAGGGCGCCGACGAGTGAGTCGCAGTCATAATTTCTGTGCGGGACCCGCCGCACTGCCTTTGCCTGTCCTGAATCGGGCGAGAGGTGAGCTACTGGACTGGGCGGGGATGGGTTCCTCGGTCATGGAGGTCAGCCACCGCAGCGCCGAATTTATCGCCGTTGCCGAGGGCGCAGAAGCCGCCTTGCGGCGGCTGCTCGATATCTCAGATGACTATGCGGTGTTGTTTTTGCAGGGCGGGGCGTCGATGCAGTTTGCAGCCGTGCCACTGAACTTGAGTACGCCCGGTCAAAAGGTCGATCAAGTTGTCACCGGTCAGTGGTCCAAAAAAGCGTTGGACGAAGGGCGCAGATTTGCGGATGTTCAAGTAGCGGCAAGTTCTGCCGAGCAGAATTTCTTTGTCGTGCCGCCACAGGAAGAGTGGCAAGTACATGCGGATGCCGCATACCTTCATTATTGCCCTAACGAAACTATCGGTGGCCTGGAGTTCGACTTTGTTCCTGAGGTCTCGGTACCTCTGGTTGCAGACATGTCGTCGACCATCTTGTCGAGGCCGCTGAATGTTGAGCGGTTTGGCGCTATCTATGCTGGTGCCCAGAAGAATATTGGCCCCGCGGGCTTGTGCCTTGTGATTGTGCGCCGGGATCTGCTCGGGCGCGCCCGGGAATCAACACCCGCAATGTTAGATTGGCAGATCGCGGTAGATAATGACTCCATGTACAACACCCCACCCACCTTTGCCATTTATCTTGCAGGGCTAGTGTTCGAATGGCTCGAGTCGCTGGGCGGACTGGCCGAGATGGCCAAAATTAATCAACACAAAGCGGCGACGCTCTACGGAGTGATTGACGCCAGCGACTTCTACAACAACCCCGTCGAGTCGCAGAGCCGCTCTCTCATGAACGTGCCCTTTACCTTGGCTGATGCTGCCCTCGATGCACCGTTTTTGCGGGATGCTGAGGCCGCAGGCCTCCTCAATCTGAAAGGCCATCGATCGGTCGGCGGAATGCGCGCGAGCTTGTACAATGCCGTGGAGCAAGCCTCGGTTGAGGCCTTGTGTGACTTTATGAAGGATTTTGAGCGACGCTACGGCTAGTCGACCGAGCGAGGGCAGATCCCATGGATCCTGATCAGCAACTTAGCCAAATCAGACAGCGCATTGACGAGATTGACTTGCGGCTTTTGGAGCTCATCAGTGAGCGGGCCAAATGCGCACAGCAGGTGGCCGAGGTAAAGCTACAGGCATCACAATCTGACGAGGTGGGGCCGCTGTTTTACCGGCCGGAGCGGGAGGCGCAGGTCTTGAGGGCGATTCAAGAACGCAACCCGGGGCCCTTGGCGGGGGATCAGGTAGCGGCGATCTTTAGAGAGCTGATGTCCGGATGCTTGGCGCTGGAGCAGCCGCTTTCGGTGGCGTTTTTGGGCCCGGAAGGTACTTACTCTCAGGCGGCTGCGATGAAGCATTTTGGTCAGTCGGCTGTGCCCCAAGGCCAAGCGAGCATCCACAATGTTTTTCGTCAGGTCGAAGCGCGGCTTTGTGACTATGGCGTAGTGCCCGTCGAAAACTCGACTGAGGGCATGGTGGGCCAAACGCTGGACTGTTTTCTGGAGTCGCCGCTGCAAATTACAGGCGAGATTGAGTTGCCGGTCGTGCACCACTTGCTTGTGGGTGCGGGTGCCGCGGCTGGCGATATCTCGCTCGACTCGCTGAGGGTCGTTATCGGACACGAGCAAGCGCTGGGTCAGTGTCGGCAATGGCTCGACAGCCACTTGCCCGAGGTGCCAAGAGAGGCGGTGTCCAGCAATGGAGAGGCGGCTCGCCGAGCGAGCAGCGAGCATGGGGTGGCTGCAATTGCCGGCGAGTTGGCGTTAAAGCAGTACAGCTTGATACCACTGGCCAGCGCTATTCAGGACAGCAGTAGCAACACAACGCGTTTTCTGGTTTTGGGCAGAGAGAGTGTCCCGTCCAGCGGGTATGACAAGACGTCCCTGCTCGTATCGGCGCGCAATCGGCCGGGGGCTTTGTTGGGACTGTTGAGACCTTTTGAGGAAAAAGGCGTGAGCCTCACCCGCATTGATTCTCGCCCATCAAAAACAGAAAAGTGGACGTACGTTTTTTACATTGAGTGCGAGGGGCATCTCGGCGACCCGGTGATGGCCGATGTGATTGCCGAGATTGAAGAGCATTCGATCATGCTGAAAAAGCTGGGTTCCTACCCCCGGGCACCGATTTGAATCCTCCACCGACTGAAGCATGCACCGTTGCGTTTCTTGGGCTGGGATTGATCTCCGGCTCACTGGCGGGCGCGCTAAAAGCGGCGGGATGGCGCGGGCAACGGCTGGGTTGGGGCCCCAGAGCACCTTCCTTGGAGAAGGGGCGCGCGCTGGGTTTGATTGATGATTTTTCTCTGGACCTTGATGAGGTCCTCACCGCCGCCGATATCGTCGTAATTGGCGCCCCACCCAAAGCCACCGCGCAGCTGCTGCCTAAGGTCATTAATCTCGCAGTTGAATGTGGCTCACCCATTGTTACCGATATGGCCAGTATCAAAGGATTTATCGTCGACAGCCTGCAGCAAGTTTATCCGGGGTTTATCCCGGGCCACCCGATCGCCGGAAGTGAACACAGCGGCGTCGAGGCGTCGAATGCGGACTTATTTCAAGGCCGAGAGGTGATTCTCACGCCCCTTCCTGATTCGGATAGCCGCGCGCTGTTGGCGGTCGAGGGTATGTGGAGGGCCGCGGGGGCGAGAATTACGCACATGTCGGTGGCAGACCACGACGCGGCGTTGGCGGCCAGCAGTCACGCGCCACACATGCTGGCTTATGCGCTGACGGCGATGCTGGATGACCATGAACTGGCGCCCATAAAGCACGGCGGGGGTGCGTTGCGTGATATGACCCGCATCGCTGCGTCTGACCCGGTGATGTGGCGAGACATTGCCTTGACTAACCGCGACGCGCTTCTGGATGCGATGGATGCGCTGGCCATGGAGCACAGCCGGTTACGCGCGTTGATCGATGCCGGCGATGGTGACGCGATGGAGCAGTATTTTTTGCGTTGCCGGCAGGTGCGTCGTGCCCACGACAGTATTTTGAATCCCTTGATGCCCTCGGGTGAGGACCAGTGCTGATGCATTTCTACGTGGAACCCGGGGGTAAGTTGACCGGCAGTATTCGGGTGCCGGGTGATAAATCCATGTCGCACAGGGTGATCATGCTAGGTTCCATCGCCGAGGGAAAAACCCATGTCAGCGGGTTTCTGGAGGGCGAGGATGCGCTCGCGACCTTGAGCGCCTTTCGGAACATGGGCGTGACCATCAGTGAACCCCAATCGGGTCGACTCACCATAGAGGGCGTGGGTCTTGGCGGGTTGCAAGCACCTCAAGGGATCATGGATGTCGGTAACTCCGGTACCAGCATCCGGCTCATGGCCGGTCTGCTGGCGGGCCAGTCATTCAGCAGTGTATTGACGGGAGATGAGTCATTATTGCGTCGCCCCATGGCACGCGTGATCACGCCGTTGTCGCGGATGGGTGCTTTGATCCACTCGCGCGAGGGCTGTCCGCCGCTTGAGATCACGGGTGGTCGACCATTACGTGGACTGCATTACGAATTGCCGGTCGCCAGCGCGCAGGTTAAATCGAGTGTGTTGTTGGCGGGACTGTATTCGGAGGGCACTACTTCCGTGGTGGAGCCCGCGCCCACCAGAGACCACACGGAGCGTATGCTCAGGGGTTTTGGATACGATGTGCAGGCGTCGTCAGGGTCTATTAGCCTCGAAGGCGGTGGGACGCTGCGTGGCACAACGGTTGATATCCCTGCAGATATATCCTCTGCGACTTTTTTTATCGTTGGTGCATCCATTGCCGAAGGATCCGATCTTGTGCTTGAGCATGTGGGCATCAATCCGACCCGCGACGGCGTGATCAGAATCCTAAAGGCGATGGGTGCCGATATCACAATGAGCAACGAACGTGATGTTGGTGGCGAGCCGGTGGCCGATCTTCGAGTCCGTTCAGCGCCACTAAGGGGTATTGAAATCCCGGTGGAGGAGGTGCCTCTGGCGATTGATGAGCTTCCTGCGATTCTGATTGCAGCGGCCTGCGCTGAGGGCGTGACTGTGCTCCGTGGCGCGGAAGAATTACGGGTCAAGGAAAGCGATCGAATCGCCAGTATGGCTGAGGGGCTGACCCAGCTAGGCATTATCAATACGGTCCATCCCGACGGCATCGCGGTTACCGGTGGCAAGATGAGTGGTGGCGTCATCGCGACTCACCATGATCACCGTATCGCCATGAGCTTCGCCATGGCGGGGCTCCGCGCCTCAGATCGCATAAAAATCTCCGACTGTGCTCATGTGGCGACCTCTTTCCCCGGCTTTGCGGCACTGGCGAATCAAGCGGGTCTGCGACTCGAAGTCGCCGACACATGACTTCATCGACTCCCGTCATCTGTGTGGATGGCCCCAGTGGTGCAGGCAAAGGCACGCTGAGTCGGGAATTGGCTGCGCGTCTCGGTTGGCACTTGTTGGACAGTGGCGCGCTGTATCGCGTGCTGGGTTTTGCCTGTCGGTATCGGAAGATTCCTCTCAGTGACGAGGCACAGGTGGTCGCGATGGCGCGCCAGCTCGATGTCGCCTTTGTGCCCACTGTCGCTGGCGTATCCGTTTTTCTTGGCGGCGAGGACGTTAGCTTGCCGATTCGCACTGAAGACGGTGGTCGCGATGCATCAAAGGTAGCGTTGTTACCAGCCGTTCGTGAGGCCTTGCTGCACCGGCAACGAGAGCTCGCGGTATTACCGGGACTGGTGGCGGATGGTCGCGATATGGGCACCGTGGTTTTCCCCACTTCTCCGCTGAAAATTTTTCTCACCGCGAGTGCCAAAGTGAGGGCGGAGCGGCGATTTCACCAGTTGCAGGGCCAAGGGCAGAGTGTTAGTCTCGCGCGCCTTCTGAGTGACATCGAAGAGCGGGACCGGCGCGACAAGTCGCGTAGCGCCTCTCCTTTGGTGCCTGCCGAGGATGCGGTTGTGGTCGACAGCTCAGAACTGTCACCAGACGCTGTGCTCGACACCGTGCTTCAACTGGCGGCGGACAGAAGGCTAGTGAGCGAGACTTCGGAGTAACGGCTGGACCCCGCCGGAGCCTCAAAAATATGAACCCGACCAGGTCTTGGGGTCGGCAGGAGTGGCAGCACTCCGCACATCGGGAATACCATCATGAGCGAATCCTTCGCCGAATTATTTGAAGAAAGCCTCCAAACCGTTGACATGGAACCCGGTTCCATCGTGACTGGCGTGGTCATCGATATTGATAACGAGTGGGTCACGGTTCACGCAGGCTTGAAGTCTGAAGGGGTGATACCCCTGGATCAATTTACTAACGCCAACGGTGAGTGCAGTCTCAGCGTGGGCGATGAAGTGCAGGTTGCTCTGGAAACCGTAGAGGACGGATTTGGAGAAACCAAACTGTCCCGCGAAAAAGCCAAGCGCGCCGAAGCCTGGAAAGGCCTCGAAGCTGCCCACGTAGCTGATGAAGTGGTGATGGGCGTGATCAATGGCAAGGTCAAGGGCGGTTTCACTGTCGATATCGAATCTATTCGCGCATTCTTGCCCGGCTCACTGATCGATGTCCGGCCGATCAGGGAGACCACACATCTCGAAGGTAAAGAGCTGGAATTCAAGGTCATCAAGCTCGACCAGAAGCGCAACAACGTTGTGGTATCGCGCCGTGCCGTTATGGAATCGGCGAACAGTGCCGAGCGAGAGGAGCTGCTGGAGAACCTGCAGGAAGGCCAGTCCGTTAAGGGCGTCGTCAAAAATCTGACCGATTATGGTGCGTTCGTTGATTTGGGCGGGGTCGATGGCTTGTTGCATATCACTGATATGGCCTGGAAGCGCATCAAGCACCCCAGTGAGATTGTCGAAGTCGGCCAGGAAATGGACGTAAAGATTCTCAAGTTCGACCGTGAACGCAATCGTGTTTCGCTGGGCCTCAAGCAGCTGGGAGAGGATCCGTGGGTGCAGATTACGGGTCGATACCCCGAGGGCAGCCGTTGTGTCGCTAAAGTCACCAATCTGACTGACTACGGATGCTTCGCTGAGATTGAGGAAGGAGTAGAGGGTCTTGTCCACGTCTCTGAGATGGATTGGACCAACAAGAACGTGCACCCCTCCAAGATCGTGCAGCTCGGCGACGAAGTTGAGGTTATGGTCTTGGATATCGACGAAGAGCGTCGCCGTATTTCTCTCGGTATCAAGCAGTGCACCCAAAACCCCTGGGACGCCTTTGCTACAGATCATGCCAAGGGCGACAAGATCTCTGGCAGTATCAAATCGATCACCGATTTTGGTATTTTCATCGGCCTCGATGGCAACATTGACGGTTTGGTTCATCTGAGCGATATCAGCTGGAACGAGACCGGCGAAGAGGCGGTGCGGAGCTACAAAAAAGGTGACGAGATCGAAACCGTGATTTTGTCTATCGATCCGGAGCGCGAGCGCATCTCACTGGGCATTAAGCAGTTGGAAGAGGACGCTTTTTCGCTTTACGTCAGTGACAACGATCGGGGCAGTTTGGTCACGGGCACTGTTACTGAGGTCGATGCAAAGGGTGCTACCATTAAACTCTCCAATGAAGTTGATGGGTACCTCAAGGCCGCAGATATCAGCGTTGATCGTATAGACGACGCGCGTTCGGTACTGAGCGTGGGCGAGACCGTCGAGGCGAAGGTCATCAATGTGGATCGCAAGAATCGTGGGTTGGGCCTATCGATTAAAGCGAAGGACATGGATGATGAGAAAGAGGCGGTGGCATCTCTGAAAGAGCAGGATGAAGTCTCTTCGCCGGGCACGATTGGCGATTTGATCAAGGCGCAAATGGACGATCAGTAAGTTTTTATCCAGTCTACCGAGGCCGGCTTTATGCCGGCCTTTTTTTTATTTGGCTGGCGCTTGGAGAGCTGCCAGAAAAAGCATTTTAAAATTAACGACTTGCCAATGAATGAGGTGTCGGCCAGAATACCGAGGAGGATGGTCGGAGCGTAGCCATGACGCGTAGTGAATTGATTGATTTGATGTCCGAAAGTCAGGGCCAATTGAGCCCCAAAGACGTGGAGCTGGCGGTCAAGTTGCTGATTGATCACATGGCGGAGACCTTGTCCTCCGGTCAGAGAATCGAGATTCGGGGTTTTGGCAGTTTTTCTTTGCACTACCGCGAGCCGAGACAGGGCCGCAATCCGAGAACCGGTGATGCCGTGTCATTGCGGGGCAAGCATGTCCCTCACTTCAAGCCCGGAAAAGAACTGCGGGAGAGGGTCAACCGAGCCGTCAGATCGGGGTTCTGATCAATGCAACTCCTTAAGCGCGGGCTGATGCTCATTACCGGCATATTGGCGGTGGCGCTTGGGGGGATGTTTACCGTTCAGAATACCGAGAAGGTGCCGCTGGATTTACTGGTCGTTCAGCTTCCGCCCCAGGCGTTGGCGATATGGATCTTGCTCGCTTTGGCAGTGGGCGTTTTATTGGGCTTGCTATCCAGCGCTTTACTGCTGATGGGTCGTGGCGCCGAGGTTCGGCGACTGCGTAAGCAAAACGATCGGTTGGTGACAGCTGCGGGAAGCCACTCGAGTAATGATCCTAAATAACGCGCTACTGCTACTTCTTCTGGTGCTGGCCATTACAGCCGGTTGGACGCTGGCCAGAGCAGGTTTGCGCTTTGGTGGCCCAGAGCAGGCGCAGCTTCCCTCACAGTACTACCGCGGATTTAATTTCCTGCTCGATGGTGAGGAGGAGGATGCGGTAGACGCCTTTACCGAGGCGTTGGCGGTCAACGAGGACACCCTCGATACGCATATCGCGTTGGGTAGCGTTCTCCGGAAGCGCGGCGAAGTGGATAGAGCCATCAGAATCCACCAAAGCTTATTGGCGCGTCCTCAACTCACAGAAGTGCAATTGCATCAATCTCATTTGGAATTGGCCCGAGATTTTATTGCTGCTGGCCTCTACGACCGAGCCGAAAAATTGCTGCTGGACCTGATTAGTCAGTCTTCGGATCTGCGCCAAACCGCCCGCAGACATTTGCTGGAGGTTCATGAGGCTCAGCGTGACTGGCAATCAGCGGTCTCAATAGCCGAAGCGTTGATTGACGTATCCAAGGACGAGGAATCAGCGGCAGGTAACCTGGGGCAGGCGGCGCATCAACTCCGGAGTCACTATCTCTGCGAACAGGCAGAGGCCGCATTGGATAGCGGTGATGCGAATGGCGCTCGTCTGCTGTTTGAGGACGCGTTAAGAGATAATGCCGAGGAGTTTCGCGCGCTGATGGGACTGGTCAGATTGGCGCTGTCTGAGCAGGATACGCAACAGGCGCTGGGGCAATTTGAGCGGATCATCGACAGCGGTCGCGCCAGCGCGCCGGATCTGTTGTCACTGCTTGCCGAGATTTGCGCAGAACAGAGCGATCCGACGTTGCAGCTCAATAGCCTGCGCCGTTACTACGCGAGACAACCTTGTTCTCTTTTAGCTCGCGCCTTGGCACAGCAAATAGAAATCCATGAGGGAAAGGCTCAGGCTCAGGCCTTTTTGCGTTCAACCTTGGAGGACCACCCGTCAGCTTCGATTGCCGCCTCTCTGTTGTTAGGTGAGACGACAGCAACATCACCCTGTCCTGAGCGGCCTATTCTCGAAGCTTTCGCCGACACGGATGCCGGATACCGCTGCGACCACTGTGGTTTTTCTGGTAAGTCACGACACTGGCGCTGTCCGGGCTGCAGACATTGGGACTCGATCCATTATTTGGGTGCCTTTCTGGAACATCCCAATGGGTGATGCCGGGCCGAAAATCATTGTGGCGATGGACTTTTCCTCAAGCCAGGAAGCGTTGCGGCTGGCCGCCCAGCTCGATCCGAAAATGGTGCGGCTCAAAGTAGGAAAACAGTTGTTTACCTGTGCCGGACCACCGGTGGTGACTGCGCTGCAGGATTTGGGATTCGAGATATTTCTGGATCTCAAATTTCATGATATTCCCAATACCGTCGCTCAGGCGGTGTCTGCCGCGGCAGATCTCGGAGTTTGGATGGTTAACGTGCATGCGACGGGTGGCTCGCGCATGATGTCGGCTGCCCGAGAGGCCTTGGCTAACTACTCTCAGAGACCGCTGCTCATCGCGGTTACTGTATTGACCAGTATGGCGCAGGAAGACCTGGCGGAGCTCGGTTGGGATGCGGCGCCGATTGACCGAGTCACGCATCTCGCGCAGTTGGCCGCAGCCTCTGGCTTGGATGGCGTTGTCTGCTCTGCCGCCGAGGCCGCTGTTTTGTCCGAGCGACACCAGACCGGGTTTTGTCTCGTGACACCCGGTATTCGCTTGGCCGGCGACGACGTGGGTGATCAGAGGCGGGTCGTAACGCCGGTCGCGGCGATCGCTGCCGGTGCCACCCACCTGGTGATCGGCCGTTCAATTACTGATGATCCTGATCCAGCAGGCAAAGCCCGTGAGATTCAGTCTTCAATTAACAACATTGCTGCTCATTAGGGCTCAGGGATAGCCCCTGATCTGCGCAAATAAAAATGGCTCCTCCACAGTGAGTGGTGATTCCGCTAGCGGGATCGCCTCTCTTTAACTTGTGGAGCAATATCCTATGAACACACTGATTTCTAATACCGAGCTAACGGAAGAACTGGGTGCAAGGCAAACGGGGCGGGGTAGCCTTTCGCTGAGCAATTTCCTTAAAGCTGTTATGTTGAGCTTTGGGTTGCTGGTGATGGGGTTTACATCAACCCTCGCTACGGCGGATGAACCCATCAATATCAATTTGGCGAGTGCTGAGGTCATGGCAGAAGCCTTACACGGCGTTGGAATAACCAAAGCCCAGCGCATCATCGAGTACCGAGAAGCTCATGGGCCCTTCGAACACATCGAAGAGTTGGCTGCGGTTCGGGGTATTGGCCTCGATACGGTGGAGAAAAACCGCGATGTCATTCGCCTTCAGTAAGCGCATGTGGAGCCGGGCGCCTTGTTGTTACTGACAGGCGCCACGGGCTATCTGGGCAGTGCTGTCGCGGCAGCACTCTCCGCCAGCGATCAACGTTTTCGATACCTCGGGCGGAGGGAAGCGTCGGTCTTGGGGGCTGACTGGGTTCCCGGTGATTTGTTCGATATCGGGGCAGTTGCTCCTGACGTCTTCAAAGACGTGAGCGTCGTGATTCATTGTGCCGGCCTCGCGCATCGGGCGGCGCCTGAGCGGGATTATGATCAGGTCAATGTGAATGCCAGTAAAACATTAGCGCAGCTGGCGAAGAGCGCCGGGGTAAGCCACTTCATCTACCTGAGCTCTCTCAACGTTGTCTCTGCTGGGTCCGCCGATCCAACAGCATCCTCTGAGGTGATCTCACAACCCGCCGAGGCCTATGCGCGCTCTAAATGGCAGGCGGAGACGGCGCTTCGGGAAATCTGCAGCAATGACGACATGGCACTCACGGTGATTCGACCCGCGCTCCTGTTTGATAAGACGCTAACCGCTAATCTGGCGACCCTCGAACGGGTGTTAGCGTGGTGGCCCTTTTTATTGCCGGAAACGGGGTGTCGTTCGCTCGTGGGAAGACCGGATGTGGTCAAGCTAATAGTGGCATGCACAGAGGGGAGGGCGGGAGCGCCGGTGGGGCAGGCCGTGATCGCCGCGACAGATGGTGAATGCTACACCGCTCAATCCATTTCACGATTATTGGCTCCCGGGCGAGCCCAATGGGCCGGCGGGGGTTTTTCGATG
>Ga0181596_10000476_pt1 | contig 41318 bp, 38 predicted proteins | sample 041ome_6_FD_148655 | JGI IMG/M metagenome (GOLD analysis project Ga0181596, IMG submission 148655) | Coastal salt marsh microbial communities from the Groves Creek Marsh, Skidaway Island, Georgia - 041402US metaG (spades assembly) | ecosystem: Environmental > Aquatic > Marine > Intertidal zone... | reverse complement strand
CTTTGTGCTGGGTGTCGGCGAAGGCATTGATACCGCTTTGGATTTTGAAAACGGTAGGGACCGGATTGACCTGCAGGCCTTCAATTTCTCCAACTTCGCTGGCGTTCTAACCAAGATAGCGACCGTGAATGGAGAGACAGCTTTTACGGCAAGCGGCTCCCGCCTATTCCTGATCGGCGTCGATATCAGCGACCTAGATCCCGGAGATTTCATTCTCTAAGCAATAGCCCCTGCCAAACCAATCAACCCAAAATCCCGCCCGTTATCTGCCATCAGCTGCATGCCGATGGGCAGGCCGTCCGCGGTCTCGCCGGTTGGGAGGCTGAGGGCGGGGCAGCCGGCGAAGTTGGCGGGGGCGCAGAAGTCGGCCTGGGTGACCGGATGCTCGCCATCGAAGGGGAATGGGGGCATGGGCGTTGTCGGAAGGGCAATGACATCCGCCTCAATGAAGCTATTGCGCACGAGGCGACGAACTTCTCGGACCTGACGTTCGGCCTTCACGAGCTTGGCGGCAGGGGCCGTGCGCCCGAAATTCAGCATGTCGCGAAGACCATCTGAGAAGCGCTCGGGGCGGTGATCCAGATCATCCGAGAGCGCGAAGCCTGCCTCGGCCTCTGATATCAGCAGACCAGCGCGGCGGGCTGGGCTGGCCGCGAAGCCATCCCAATCAAGCTCGATGATCCTCGCACCTCCCCTGTGCAGGCTTTCCAGGAAGGCCTCATAGGCATCCCGCACATCGACATGCATGTCCGCCTGATTGATCTGGCGGACATGGCCGACAGTCAAATTGGATGGGTCAAATGGTGTACGATCCAGGGCTATCCGTTCCGAATCAGGCGATGCAGCGTCATATCCGACCAACACTTCGAGCAGGATCGCCAGATCCGCTGGGGTTTTAGCCAGTGGACCAACATGATCCAACGTCCAGGCGAGCGGTGCCACGCCACGTGTGCTGACAAGGCCGTATGTGGGCTTGATGCCATAGCAGCCGCAATAAGCCGCCGGTACCCGGACAGAGCCCATTGTGTCTGACCCGAGTGTGGCTGCGGCAAGCTCCGCGGCTACGGCAACGCCTGATCCGCCAGAGGAACCGCCTGGCGTCCAGCCTTGCCTGTGCGGGTTTTGCGCCCGGCCCCAATGGGGATTGTCGGTCGTCGCACCCAGTGCCGCCTCGTGCATATTCAGCTTGCCAAGAATGACAGCGCCCGCCGTTTTGAGCTTAGCGGATACTGCTGCATCCACGCTAGCGACAGGCCCGAAAGCGCAGCCATTTGTGGTCGCAACACCGGCAAGGTCGATGTTGTCTTTGATGGCAATCGGCGCACCGTCTAACGCGCCCAATGCGGCCCCCTCCTTCCATCGCATGGCAGAGGCTTCAGCCTCCGCTCGGGCGCTGTCGGCGAGGACTGCGATATAGGCATTGAGCGCCGGATTTCGCGCTTCAATCGCTTCTAGATAGGCTGCCGTAATGTCTCTAGGGTCCAGAGTGCCGGTGCGATAGCCGGCGGCCAATTCAGCCAGGGTGAGCGATGTTAAGCTTGGCATTAGTCGCGCTCGTCGATCAGGCGGATCGGCTTTTGGCGGGTTTCGACTTGAGTGGCGGGTGCGGTGGCCCCAGGTGCGGCAAGCTCCACCAGCACTTCAACACCAAGCCCGCGCTTGAGGAGGGCCGAGAGATCTGCCTGCAAGGCTGACCCCTGCTCGCGCACTTCGGTCACAACCGTCAGCTCATCCCGGGCACCTGCACGCGTGAGGCGGCAATAGTATTCACCGGTTGTGGCGGGGTGCGGGTCAAGCATGGCACCGATGGCTGTTGGGTACACATTAATGCCGCGCAACTTCACCATATTGTCGCTACGGCCTTGGAATCCGGGTATCCGACGGAACTTGATGCCTGACGCTGGGTCAGGTGGCAGCACCGTTGATACATCCTTCGTATCGAAGCGGATGATCGGGTAGACGCCAGTCTTGAACAGGCATGTGGCGCACATATCGCCTGCGTGACCATCGGGCAGTACGGCACCCGTTTCGGCATCTAGAATTTCCAAAATCTGCGCATCTTCCCAAATATACAGGCCGTTCTGCTCCGGACCTTCAGCTGCGATCACGCCGGTATCGCCAACGCCGTACCAATCGTAGACGGCAGCCCCGCCCCAAGCATCAGAAATTGCTTGCTTGTCCTCCTGGCCGATATGGCCGGAGATCATGCGAAGCGGGATATCGACGCCAGGCTTAAGGCCAGCCTCAACAACAGCCTCCGCCAGCCGCTTGATGTAATCTGCAAAGCCAACAATGGCCGTGGCACCATAACGCTGCATCGCCTCGACCTGCTGGACCGTCGGCGTATCGCGGCCTGTCCCTGCGGGCACGTACATGGCTTCCGTGAAATGCGCCACAGCCTCCCGCACGTAATGGCCGCCATTAACCATACCGTAGCCGTAAACGGAGTGCACAACATCCCCCCGGCGCATGCCTTGCAGCAAGTATCCCCGCGCGAGCAGAGCGTTCTGTACCTCACGGTCAAACGGCCCGAAAAACAGCGGTTGCGGCGTGCCCGTCGTGCCGCTTGTCGTGTGGAAGACCGCATGGGGGAATTCATCATCCCGGCCATGATAATCGCCAAAGGGCGGATAGGCGTCGACGCTTTCCATCAGGTCCGTTTTGGAAAAGCTGGGCAGTTTCGCCAGATCATCCAGGCCCTTTATGTCACCGGGCTCGATCCCGGCTGCAGACCAGCGGCGCTTGTAGAATGGTACCTGCCATGCCCGCTGCATAACCGCCCCAAAGCGTTCCTCCTGGAGCGCACGTAGCGTATCCTGGGAAAGCTTGGCTGGGCCGTTTAGGAAGGCTTCGCCGACAGGGTACTCCGTCGCAATGCGGGCAGGATCGGCTTCCTGGAAATAGCGGCTAACCATCAAGCTTTCCCCCCATTGGCCATGCAAAGATCAATCAGCGTGCGGACATCTTTTACGTTCTCAATGTCGTCAATTGCAGCGATCAGCGCCTCGCCTTGTGCCGCCGGAACAACTGGACTTGCCGAAGCAAAATTCTTCCGGAACTTGGCCAGATGGGCCTCATGGGTCATTGGGTTTGCAGGCGCACCGTAAACCTTGTCCAAGTCGATTTCCAAGCGCTGGCCATTTTGCAGGATAATCGCGACCCGCAGCGGTGCCAGGGCGTTTGGATCTGGATTGTCGTTAATGTTGATATGCACCATTGCGGCGAGCGCAAGCCTCCTGGCATCCATCAGCGCATCAGGTTTGAAATCCTCAACACCAACGCCGTCGCCCAAAATTGCGCTGGCGACGACATATTGGCCCGAAAGCCTTGCATATCCAGGCGTCATACCCGCTTTAGAAGGGCGGCCAATCAAACGGTGCGTCAGGCTCGGCACATGGCTTTCCACCCGTGCGACGTCCCGCTCATGGAAGCCATGTTTCTTCTTAAGCTGCAGCACGCCATCGACCAACCCGTGGGTCGCGCGGCCAGAAGGAAACGGCTTATGGGCGACTTCAGTAATTCGCCAGGTTTTGCCAAGCGTTTTAGCAACGGCACCCACATCATGATCCCCTTCGAACAAGGCAAAATACCCGAACGGGCCTTCCAGAATATTCTTTGGGCCATCTGCACCGTGGGCTGCCATTTCAGCCGCAACAATCGCATTTCGCGCATTGAAGCCAACCTGCATCGCCAGCAGCATTGACCCTTCCGTGTGCGCCTGCATGGTGCCGCCCATCTGGGCGTATGCAGTGCTCATGGAATTCACAATGCCGCCTGTATCCATGCCCTTCATCCGCGCCAAGGCTGCAGCAGCGCCGAACCCACCCGCAGTCGACGGCCGGAAGAATTTAAGCGGCGCATTAGAAGCGACACCAAGGCCAGCAGCGATGTCTACGCCCGCAATCAGCGCTGTCAGCAGCGCCTTGCCGGAGATTTGGCTTTCGAAATATCCATCACAATCTGCCGCAGACAGCATCGCGCCAAGCAAAACCGCCATTGGGTGGACGACGGCAGGCTCATGCACGCAATCAAATTCTGAATTGTGGATCTGGAACGCGTTGGCCAGTGCGGCGGACGGCAGAGCCAATTTCCGCCCGCTGGCGAGCACACGGGCAGACCCTCTGGCGGTATCAACGCCAAACGCTGCCTGGCTCGACCAAAGCTCATCCACCCAGGGAGCTGCGGAGCCGACGACACCAACCCCCATAGAGTCGAGCAGGAACGTCTTGCCCGCCTTAATGGCATCAGCCGGGATGTCTTCGTATTTCAGGGAAGCGGCATGGTCTGCGAAGGCCCATACGGCGTCTTTTTCGGCGCTCATGTCGAAAGTCCTTAGCTGTTGTGTTGGGCCCAGTGGTCGCGAATGTCCTTGCGGGTCGCGATCCATACATCATCATGGCGTTTCACATGTTCCAGGAACGCGTCAAACGCGCCAATCCGCCCAGGACGGCCAATGATGCGCAGATGCACGCCGAGCGACATCATTTTGGGGTCGCCCGCTTTGCCTTCCTCATACAGCCAATCAAAACTGTCGATAGCGTATTTCAGCCAGTTTTCAGGCGTATAGGCGGGGTCCGTCCACATCTTCATATCGTTGGAATCAAGCGCATAGGGCATGATCACCATGGAGCCGTCTTCGGTCGTATCCCAGAACGGCATGTCGTCTGAATAATCATCCATATGATATGTATAGCCCTCCTCAATCAGGAGACGGCGGGTGTTTGGCGTCAAGAGATAACGGGACAGCCAGCCATATGGGCGTTGGCCGGTCGTCCGCTCAATGGATTGGATGGCAGCGCGGATAAACTCGCGCTCCTTCTCTTCACTCATATGGAATTGATGCACCCAGCGATATCCGTGCGCGCAGACCTCATGACCACCAGCAACGATCTGCTGCGTTAGCTCAGGAGCCCGCTCCAACGCGACGGCAGCGGCAGTGAAAGTTGAGGTGATATTGTGCTTCTTCAGCAGCGCCATAACCCGCGGCGCACCAGCTTTGATGCCGTATTGGTAATTGCTCTCATTGCCATAATTCCGCATGGCCTTTTTAAGCGTGATCCCCAACTCATCGACGGGCTCTGGCCCGCGGTCGCCGTCGGCGATGGTCGCTTCGGCCCCCTCCTCAACGTTCACGACAACGGATAAGGCGAGCTTGGCGTCATTCGGCCAAATAGACATAGCGGCGGAAACTCCGAGAGTGCGAAAATACTGCTCAGAGAGTGACGGCTGTAGCGGGCTGGATCAAGCGTCCATATCACGTGGCATGATCGCACCACGCACGCCGATCACTTGATAGGCCAAACCAGCACCAGCCTGCGCTGCCTGTTCCGGTGCCTCATCGCGCATTCGCGCAATAAGATATGCAGCATTGAAAGAATCGCCCGCTGCTGTTGTATCGACGGGCGCTGGGTGCGGGGTATTTTCAATAACTGACGCGCCACCTTCCGTCGCGACCAGAACACTACCGCCTGCATTCTTCACAACAACTTCCTCAACCCCGGCCATCAGCATACGAGCGGCCGTGTCTTCTGGCTCCTGATCGCCATAGAGCGCCTGCTCGTCCTCAAAGCTCGGCAGTGCGATATCGGCCCAGCTAAGTGCCACTTCAAAGGCTGCGCGAGCCTCCTCAGGGTCTTCCCACAGGCGGGGACGGTAATTGCTATCGAACACGATCCGCGCGCCATTGTCTCGCGCTTGCCGAAGCGTCTCAAACAGGCGGAGGCGGCCTTCAATCGTTAGAACACCAAGCGTGATGCCGGTGAAATACAGCCAATCATATTTGGTCAGCCGGTCCATCAGGACACGACCCGCTCCGCCATCAAACATCTCTTTGGCCGGTGCTGCACTCCGCCAATAATGAAATGTGCGCTCACCCGCTTTGTCCGTCCGAATCATATAAAGTCCGGGCACGCGGCCTTCTTGGCGCCAAACCAGGTCCGTACCGATGCCCTCGGCCCGCCAGCCGTCCATCATTTCATCGCTATAGGGATCATCACCGATAGCCGTTGCATAATCGACCTGAATGCCGCGCGCCTCCCCCAGCCGCGCCATATACACGGCGGTGTTCAGCGTATCGCCGCCATAGCCGCGGCCCATATAATTAGGGCCACGATCCGTAAGCTCAATCATACATTCCCCGATTGCAGCGATCCGCATGGCGGCATAATCCTTTGTTTCCCGTATCAGAATAAGCGATACACGAGCATCAGAGTTCCAGCAAAAGGGAAACGCCATGCCGGTTCCGTTCGAAATGCCAGACGGCGCGCCACCTATCATCCCCGTTGTGGTGATTGATGAGGCCGAAAAAGGCCCTGCCCTCGCCCGCGCATTGCTTGCAGGTGGCATTCAAGCGATTGAAGTGACGTTACGCACACCAACCGCAGCCGAGGCCATTGCCCTAATCGCAACGGAAGTCCCAGAGATTTGCTTAGGTGCCGGAACCGTGATCACGCCGGATGATGTGCAGCATGTGCGTGCCGCGGGCGTCGATTTCATGGTGAGCCCCGGATGCACGCCGCGTCTCCACCATGCCGCTGAAGCGTCCGGCCTGCCATTCCTTGCCGGCGCTGTGACAGCCAGCGAAGCGATGGCGATGCAGGAGCTTGGCTATACGCGGCTCAAATATTTCCCTGCCGATGCCAATGGCGGCGTTGCAGGCTTGAAAGGTTTAGGCGGGCCTCTCCCTGGCCTCAGCTTCTGCCCAACCGGCGGCGTTGGTGCCAAGAATGCGGCCGAATATCTAGCCGCGCCGAACTGTTTTGCCGTCGGCGGCTCTTGGGTGGCCCCTGCCGACGCGATCCGTTCAGGCGATTGGCAGCGCATTGAAGATTTGGCACGGGAGGCTTCAAGCCTTGTCTAAAATTCCAGGCGCGCCAAATATCGGGGTGGAACCGAAGGGAGCAACTGACGTGTTGTATGAACTCCGCTGCGCCGCAATGGCCGGCATCATGGCCTGCGCCGCCGTTATCGCCCCTGGCCCTGCTGGTGCCGCCACAGGCCAGACAGCGCATGAATTCGCGTTCACTTCTATTGATGGTGAGCCATTGTCGATGGAGCAGTTCGCGGGCAAAGCCGTATTGGTCGTGAATACAGCAAGCCGCTGCGGGTTCACGCCGCAATATGAAGGCCTGCAAACGCTTTGGGAAACCTATCGGGACCAAGGCCTAGTCGTGCTCGGCGTGCCGTCTGGCGATTTTGGCAATCAGGAGCTTTCAAGCTCTGGTAAGATCAAGGAATTCTGTGAGGTCAACTTCGCTATCGACTTCCCGCTGACGGAGAAGACCGAAGTATCCGGCGACCGAGCGCATCCATTCTACGCCTGGGCAGGCACAGAACTTGGCGCCGCCGCCAAGCCACGCTGGAACTTTCACAAATATCTGGTCGGCAAAGATGGCCGCTTGATCACTTGGTTCTCAACAACCACAGGCCCATCATCTGAGCGTGTGCAGTTGGCGATTGAAGCGGCGCTGGCGGAGTAGGTTGACGGGGCTCAGAGGCTTGCTTTTACCGGCAGCCTCCCCCCTCACCCTGATCCCTCTCCCCCCGCCATATGTCTATTGGGGCGGGCGAGGGGACTCACACATAGGCCGCCGCCCTATTTGAACCCTCTCCACCCACAGGGGGGGGAGAGGGCAGGGAGAGGGGGGAAGGTTGCGGGCTACAGAATGGCTTAGCCCGATCTAACCCCGCAGGCTGCCGCCCGTCGCATTTTCAACTGCCGCAACGACTTTAGCGGACAGTGCATCAATCTCCGCGTCCGTCAGCGTCGCGTCTTTCGGCTGGAAGGTGACGGCGATCGCAAGGGATTTTTTGCCCTCATCAACGCCCTTGCCTTGATACGCGTCAAAAGCCTGCACGTCCGTGATCATCTTTTTGTCGGACAGGCGCGCGGCGCGGACGGCATTCTCTGCCGGGATATCCGCATCAACCAAGAATGCGAAGTCACGTTCAACTGGCAGCAATGCGTCTAGCTTCAGGAAGCTCCGCGTCTTGCCACTTGACTTGCGTTTTGGTTCGGGAACGGCGCTCAAGAATGCCTCGAACGCCACGACAGGAACGTCGATGTCGTAGGCGGCAAGCACAGCCGGATGGATTTCCCCAAAGCGCGCCAGCACGTTTTTGCCAAGCCGAATGTGGCCAGACCGCCCTGGATGTTGCCAAGGTTCAGCCGCAGCTTCCACAGGTGCCGTTTCGATCGGCGCGCCAGCAGCACCGAGCGCGGCCAACACATCTGATTTCGCATCAAACACATCAACGGCGCGCGCCGGCCCCGTCCAGTGGCGCGGCTTAGCGCTACCCCAACGGAGGCCCGCTGCCGACCAGTCTTGGCCGGTGTCGCTTGGGTCCCGGTATGTCGGGCCAACTTCGAACAATGCGCCATCACGCTGGGCACGGGCAAAGTTACGGGATGCAGCCGCCAGCAGGTTCGGAATGATAGATGGGCGCATGCAATCCAGATCAGCGCTGATCGGGTTGTCCAACAACAACGCATCATCGCCGCCGCCAAAGCGCTTGGCGTCTTCCTGCTTCAGGAAGGAGAATGTGACCGCTTCAACCATGTCCCGGCCCGCCAATGTGCGGCGCACACGGACGCGGCGCGCTTGGCCCAAATTCAACGCGGGCGCTGGCTGATTGGCTTTGCGCGGCAAGGGCGTTTCCGGGATCGTATCGAACCCGACAATGCGGGACACTTCTTCAACGAGATCCGCTTCGCCAACAATGTCTGGGCGCCACGAGGGCGGCGTCGTTTTGATACCATCGCCTGCGACTTCAGGCTGGAACCCGAGCGCCTGCAAAATACGGACCTGCTCACCTTCGGCAACATGAATGCCAACCAACGTTTCAACCCGATTTGGGCGCAATGCCACGGACCGCCGCCATTCTGGCGCGGCACCCGCAACAACGGTCTCACTCGCTTCGCCGCCGCATAGCTCCAGAATCATTGCCGTTGCAGCTTCAATGCCTGGAACCAGCGATTCTGGATCAACGCCGCGTTCAAAGCGGTAACGCGCATCTGAATGGATGCCCAGCTTCCGGCCAGTCGCCGCCGTGCGCAGCGGGTCAAACAGGGCGCATTCGACGAATACATCCGTCGTATCTTCGGTGCAGCCGGATAGCTCACCGCCCATGATTCCGCCAAGCGCCTGCGGGCCCATGGCATCACATACAGCCGTCATGCCGGGCTGGAGTGTGTAGGTTTTGTTGTCGAGCGCAGGCATTTCCTCGCCGCCTTTGGCAAGACGCACGGTGATATCGCCCTGCAGCTTACCGGCGTCAAACACATGCAACGGGCGGGCTGCGTCCATCGTGAAGAAATTGGTGATATCAACCAGCGCGGAGATCGGACGAAGACCAACCGCCATCAACCGGTCCTGCAGCCATTTCGGGCTTGGGCCGTTCTTAACGCCGCGAATGTAGCGGCCAGCGAAGGCTGGGCACGCATCCGCAGTATCCGCTTCAAAATCCAAGTGGACTTTGACGGGGCTTTCGAATTGGCCAGGAACGGGCGCGTCCCACCCAGTCATACGCTTGAGCGACCCGAGGCCCGCCGCCGCCAAATCTCGCGCAATGCCGCGCACACCGGCACAGTCGCCGCGATTGGGTGTCAGGCCAACTTCGATGATGGGGTCGTCCAGGCCCGCAATCTTGGCGAAAGGCGCACCGATGGGGCTATCCGCTGGCAGGTCTATGATGCCGTCATGTTCGTCTGAAATCTCAAGCTCACGCTCTGAACAGAGCATGCCTTCGGACGCAACGCCGCGAATTTCCGTTGGCTTCAGCACCATGTCGGAACCGGGGATATACGTGCCGGAGGGTGCGAACACGCCAACCAACCCAGTCCTGGCATTCCGCGCGCCGCATACAACCTGCACTTCTTCCGTGCCGGTATCGACGATGCATACGCGCAAGCGGTCTGCATTCGGATGCTGCGTCGCGGAGATAACCCGGGCGACGGTAAAATCTGTCAGTTTCGAGCCGCGATCTGTGATGCCATCGACCTCAAGGCCGATCATCGTCAGTTTCGCCGAGATTTCTTCAAGCGATGCATCCGTATCCAGATGCTCTTTCAGCCAACCAAGGGTGAACTTCATCGGTGCAGTCCCCCAAGCGCGCCCGGAATATCCAGGGACGCGAAGCCATAATGGCGCATCCAACGCAGGTCTGAATCATAGAATGTACGAAGATCGGGGATGCCGTATTTCAGCATCGCAATCCGCTCAATACCCATGCCGAACGCGAAGCCTTGGTACTTGGCCGGGTCCAGCCCGCAATTCTCGATAACCTTTGGGTGGACCATGCCGGAGCCTAAGATTTCCAGCCAATCATCACCTGCGCCGATCTTCAACTCACCACTATCCCGCGTGCAGCCGATATCGACTTCTGCACTGGGTTCCGTGAATGGAAAGTGGCTATTGCGGAAGCGGACCGGAAGGTCATGCACTTCGAAATATGTGCGGCAAAACTCGATCAAGCAGCCTTTAAGGTGGCCCATATGGATCGCTTCATCGATCACCAAACCTTCGACCTGATGGAACATTGGCGAATGGGTTGCGTCATGGTCTGAGCGGTAGGTGCGACCAGGCGCGATAATGCGGATGGGCGGCGCTTCGTTCATCATGGTGCGGATTTGGACGGGGCTGGTATGGGTCCGCAGCACAGGGCGATTCCCCTCAGCATCTGCACGGAGATAGAACGTGTCCATCTCCTGACGGGCCGGGTGTTCTTCCGGGATGTTAAGGGCTGTGAAATTCCGCCAGTCATTCTCCAAGTCTGGTCCTTCGGCCACGCGGAAGCCCATCTCGCCAAAGATCTGCACGATCTCATCAATCGTCTGGCTGATGGGGTGGATGCGGCCTTCACTCTCCGGCCTGACCGGCAGGGTGACATCGACCCGTTCCGCTGCAAGCCGGGCATCAAGTGCGCCGGATTGCAGGGTATCTTTACGGGCTGCAATCGCCGCTTCAACTGCCTGCTTAACGGCGTTGACGCTCTGGCCGAAGTCTTTGCGTTCCTCAGCCGGGAGAGCGCCGAGTTGCTTCATCAGCGCGCCGACGCGTCCCTTTTTGCCCACAGCTGCAACGCGCGCAGCCTCTAGGGTGTCCAGGGAATCGGCTGCGTCCACGCTGGCGATAAGCTCAGCGCGGACAGAGTCCAAATCAGTCGTCATGGTGCAGGGCCTTTTCAGGCACCGGCAGACTTAGGCGACAGCCGGCGCCGGTATGCGCAGGTTACGCGAGTGCGGCTTTAGCTTGGTCGACGATGGCTTTGAAGCCTGCATCGTCGGAATACGCCAGCTCGGCCAGAACCTTACGGTCCACTTCGATACCGGCTTTGTTCACGCCGTTCATAAACTGGCTATAGCTCATGTCATGGGCGCGGACAGCGGCGTTGATGCGCTGAATCCACAGAGCGCGGAAGTTCCGCTTCTTAACCCGACGGTCGCGATAGGCGTATTGCATCGCCTTTTCGACCCGCTCGAGCGCCAAGCGGTAGTTGTTATTCGACCGGCCGCGATAGCCTTTGGCGAGTTTGATAACTTTTTTATGACGTGCGCGGCTTGTGACGCCGCCTTTTACGCGGGACATATCAGTATCTCCGGAATTCTAGAGTGTTGAAGCTATTCAGATCGCTTAGCGGTCATACGGCATGAACTGGCGGACGATTTTCGTATCGCCGTCAGACAAAAGCCGTGTGCCGCGCGCCTGGCGCCGCATCTTTACTGATTTGCTATCAAGGCAATGGCGCTTAAACGCGACGTTACGCTTGATCTTTCCGCTGGCCGTTCTGGAGAAGCGGCCTTTGATGCTGCTCTTGGTTTTGAGCTTGGGCATTTTGTACCTCGCTATAGTCAATTTGTCTTATGGCGGATCGCCGTTTTCGCGCAGCCCTGGCATGCCCTTCAAGCCAGGCCGCGCACATAGAACGGCGGGTTATACGGGGGTCCGCGCCGAAGGGCAAGCTTAACGAACGGCGCGATTTGGCCGCAGCATCGCCTGGGCTACGAAAAGCGCTGGGATGGCGATGACAATATACGCTACCAGATGCCCATCTAGTCGTAGCCCAATGCCGAAAATCAGTGGAAAGATGATTTGGCCAGCAGAGCCAAACGCCAATACGCCGCCGGTCAACCGCCCTGCATGGCCGGGCGGCGCGAGGCGTGCCGCTTCCGATAGCAGGATGCCATGCCAGGACAGCACTGTCAGGCTGACAAAGCCTGAAACGCCAAGCAATTCCCACCATGACCACGTTTTGTCGAACCAACCCATCCATATGATGGCACCCGCCATCAGGACAGCCAAGAAAGCGAGCAAGTGGCGGGGTTTTACATATGTGCTGCCCAACCAGCCCCAGAAAATACGTGCTGGAACAGCAATCCCAACCGCAATGCCGAACAGCACGCCCGCATCATCCAATTTATAGCCAAGCTCTGTGAAATAGGTGATCGTGAAAGCCATAAAGACGGCCTGGATACCGACAAATACAAAGGCAGCGCCAGCGAGCAAACGCAGTTCTGTGGATGCCAATACTTCGCGGATTGTATTCGGAAAATCTGTCCAGCTAGGCTTGGCGTGGGGGTCTCTATCCTGGTCGAATTCCTTGCGGACAGGCTGCAATCCGGCACCAATAAGTAGGCAAACAACGGCAAGGGCCAGCAAAGCGAAGCGCCAACCCTGGTCATGGGCGAGCGGCGCCAGCACCAAACCGCTAATCGCCAAGCCCATGGGCACACCGGTTTGCTTAATCGAAAACACCAATGGCGCCCATTTCGGCGGTGCATACCGCTGCAATATCTGACTGCTTGCAGGGGTTGCGACCGTCGAGCCAGAGCTGTTCAGCAGCACCGCCAGCAAGAGCGGCCCGAGTGCCAGCCAAGGCTGCGCCAGAATTGCAGCCGCCGCCATGCCCGCCGCCATCAACACACATCCGACCTGGCTGACCCTGAGTGCGCCCCACCGCCGGATGGCACCACCGCAGCCTGCCATCACTAATATGCCAACGGCAGCGTTAGCGGCCGTGAGCACCAGCACGAATTCTGGATCAAACCCAAGTTCTTCCGACGCCGCCGGAAAAATAGCTGGCAGCCCAAGCTTTGCCGTCGTGGCGACGGTTTGCTGGATCAGCATGGCGGCGATGGCGACTATCAGGATGGGCATTGCGGCGGGACGGCCCTAACGGCATACAAAAGGCAGGACAAACGCCCCCAAGGAGCGATCACATGGCCGACTATAAGACCTTTGGCTTCACAGACGAACAGGTCATGATCCGCGATAATGTGCTGGGTCTACTGAAGCGGGTGCTGCCGCAGTCCAAGATCGCCGAACTGGACGCCGCGAAACAGGAACCAGACGAAGCATTCCAAGCACTCGCCGCTGATGGGTGGCTGGCATTGCCCTTCGGTGAAGAATGGGGCGGTGCCAATGCTTCCAATAAAGATATGGCAGTATTCATCGAGGCATTAGGCTACTGGCACTTCGGCATCCGCTCCGCCTACATGACGTCTGCCATCTATGGCGGCGGGCATTTGGCGCATCATGCGAACCCGGACGTCCGGGCTGAAATGCTACCAAAGCTGATCGAAGGCAAGCTGAAGATGGCGATTGCCTATTCGGAGCCAGAAAGCGGGTCAGACGCAGCCGGAATCCGCACCCGCGCGGTTCGTGATGGGGATGGCTACAGGATAACGGGCCAAAAGATCTACATCACCAACGCCCATGTGGCGGATTATATCGTTGTTTCCGTGAAGACAGACCCGGATGCCGGGCGGCGCGGCCTCTCGCTCATCATTGTGGACACGAAGGCGGAAGGCGTTGAAATTCGCCCCATGAATTCGCTCGGCACGCTGACCAGTCGCCCGAATGAAGTATTTCTGGATAATGTTTATGCACCCAAAGAATATTTGCTGGGTGAAGAAGGCGGCGGGTGGCCCATGCTCATGCGCGGCCTGAACCAGGAGCGTCTGCTGCTGGCAGCAAATGGCGGCGGTGCATCTTTGCGCTGTATTGATGTCGCAAGGGATTTTGCACGGGACCGGGTCGCGTTTGGTTCGAAGATCGCAAAGTATCAGGCCGTCAGCCATAAATTCGCCGACATGCATAACCTGGCGGAAACGGCCCGCCTCGCCGTATTTCATGCCGCTGACATGTTGGATGCGGGCGAAGATGCCGTGATGGAAACCACCACCGCGAAGATCGTTTCGACGGACAATAATTACCGCGTCGCTGACCTCGCGATGCAGGTCATGGGGGGTGCCGGATATATAGAAGGTGAGATGCAACGCCTGTTCCGCGAAGCCCGTCTTGGTCCCATCGGCGGTGGATCGAATGAAGTACTCAGAAATGTGATCGCGGGACGGATGGACCTTAACGCGTCATAAATCTATAAAGGGCCACAGTTTAGGCTTGAAAGTTCATGTGGAGGCCGTTCGTTGAGGCGTCGCTTGCTCATAGCGTCAGCGATTATCGCACTATCCCTGCCCGCCGTCCCGGCGCTGGCGGAGGATAAGCCTGACGATTCGCCTACCTTCATAATGCAATATTTCGACAGCACCGATGAGAAGAAGCCGAACACGCTGCAACTTGAGCAATCGATTGGCAGCGTGAAGGTCGGTGCTTCCGCATCCTTCCAGAAGCCAGATTCTAGAAACGTCGCAGCCGGCGACGATGCTGAGAAGCTCGGTGTTGGCGTGCGCTTAGGTTTTGGCGGCTTCACGGTCGAAGGCGCTTATGAAGGCGCTGAGGGCGAGAACACCGGACCAAAGAAAAGCTACGGTGCCAGTGTCGGCTATTCCGGTGGGCCATTTTCCGCGACCGTTGGCTACGTCTATGACCAAGATATCGCAGCCGGCAAAGAAAAGGACGCGCTGGAAGTTGGCGCGACCTACCGGCTAAGCCCTGGCATAGCGGCCCATGGCAGCCTTCAGTACAGTGAGCAAGGCTCCGCTACTGAAAAGACAGACGGCGTGGCCGTAACCGGCGGCATCGCATTGTCATTCTGATACTGGGAACAGGCCGCATAGTTGAGGCCACCCCATGCGTATCGAACTGCATCTCCCCAATACTGATCTTCTAGCGGCACAATCAACAGCCATAGCTGCAGAGCAAGCTGGATTCGACAGCGTCGTAGCGCTGGAGAACGCGCACGGGCCATTCCCGCCGCTCGCGGTTGCCGCATTGGCGACGAAACGGGTGGAGATCGGCACGGCCGTCGCCATCGCCTTTCCTCGTAGCCCGACAATCATGGCCCATGCCGCATGGGATTTGCACAAAGCCTCAAATGGGCGAATGCATCTTGGCATTGGCTCCCAAGTCAAAGGTCATAATGAACGCCGATACGGCCTAGAATGGACCCCGCCAGCACCGCGCATGCGAGACTATATCGGCGCGCTCAGAGCGCTTTGGCAGGCATGGGAAACAGAGACCCCGATTGACTATCACTCTGACGCCTACACGCTGACGCTGACGACGCCCAATTTCTCGCCGAAGCCATCAGGCCTGCCAGCAATTCCTATATCCATGTCCGCCGTTGGTCCTGCCATGCTGAGTGTTGCCGGGGAAGTCGCTGACGGCGTTCGGCTGCATCCGTTCAGCACGCGGCGCTATCTGGAAGACGTATCGCTTGAACGCATTGGCGCTGGGCTTGCGAAGACTGGGCGCGAACGGTCAGACATTGAAGTCATCTCCGGCGCATTCATCGCCACGGGCGCAGATGAAGCCGCAGTCATGAAAATGCGCGAATATGTGCGCTTCCGCATCGCTTTCTATTGCTCGACCCGCGCTTACTGGAACGTTCTGCGCCTGCATGGACTGGAAGAACTGGGTGAGCGCCTCCGCCCCTACCCAGCGCAGAACCGTTGGGATGAAATGGCGGCGCTAATCCCCGATAACATCGTGGACCTTTTCGCAATCGTCGGAACCCATGAAGAATTGGCAGCAAAGGCCGCCGCCAAATATGAAGGCTTAGCGGACCGTCTTTCGCTCTTCATGCCAACAGATACAGCACCCGGGCCGTTGGGTGACGTCATCCAAGACTTACAGCGTATCCCAACCCGGTTTGCAGGCTGATTTAGACGTCAGAATCAACGCCAAACTTCGGCGGTTTCGGGAAGCCGAATGGTGGCGGCGTTCCGGCGGACGCGCGCTTGCCTTGCCATGCGGCCAAGTCCGTTTCATGGCGCGTTCTGTCACCGGCGGCAGACCACTTCAGGCCGTCTTCTAGCTTGAATGCGATAGCGTCTGCCAATCCGCCGCCTTTATAGCGCTGTAAAATAACGCCTTTGCCGCGGCCCATTTCGGGCAAGTCGTCGGTCGAGAAGATCAGCAAGCGACGGTTTTCGCCAACGACAGCGATAGAATCCGCATCTGCCGGCACCGGATACATAATCGCTGCTTTTGCAGGCGCGGTTACGTTGAGTACCTGCCGCCCAGCGCGCGTTTGTGCGGATAGGCCGGCAGCAGGTGCAAGGAACCCGCGCCCGTCACTGGTCGCCATCAGCATTTTACCTTCAGCGGGCGCAATCATCAGGGCCACGATCTCTGCGTCCGCCGCGATATCTGCGGCAAGGCGGATTGGTTCGCCAGCACCACGTCCGCCGGGCAGCTTATCGCCCTCCAGCGTGTAGACCCGCCCATCACTTGCGAGGGCAAGCAGGCGGTCCGTCGTTTGAGCATGGAACCGGAAGCGCTCCTCGTCGCCCTCGCGGTATTTGATCTCTGCATCTGGCGCCAAATGGCCTTTCATGCCGCGCAGCCAGCCTTCCTTAGAGCACACGACTGTTATCGGCTCGCGCTCTACGTCCGCGGCGCGCGGCACCTCTACATCTGCCGGAGGCCCCTGAATGCCGGTGCGGCGACGGCCAAGGGCGGTATCCTTGCCGAAGACTTTGCGCATCTCACGAACTTCAGCGCCGACCCGCCGCCATTGCTTCGCCTCATCGCCGACAAGGTCTGTAAGCTCAGCCTGTTCAGCTTCAAGGCCGCCAATTTCCTTCTTAATCTCCAGCTCTTCCAAGCGGCGGAGGGAGCGCAGACGCATGTTGAGGATGGCATCCGCCTGGGTTTCGTTCAATTCGAACGTCGCCATCAGGGAAGCCCTTGGATTGTCCTCCTCACGGACGATGCGGATCACTTCGTCCAAATTCAGATAGACGATCATGTAGCCAGCGAGAATTTCCAGCCGGTGCGCGATCGCAGCAAGGCGGAAGCGGCTGCGGCGCAGCAGAACTTCCTGGCGGTGATCCAGGAATATGCGCAGCAAATCCTTGAGCGACATAACGCGCGGGCTGCCTTCGCCATCAAGCGCATTCATATTGATGCCGACCCGGGATTCCAGGTCCGTCAGCTTGAATAGCTGCTCCATCATTGTTTTTGGATCAACCGTGCGGGCGCGTGGCGTCAGAACGATCCGCACGTCCTCTGCCGATTCATCCTGGATGTCGCCCAGCAGGAACAGCTTCTTTTCTTCCAGCAGCGTCGCCGTTTTCTCAATCAACCGGCTTTTGGAAACCTGATAGGGAATTTCCGTGACGATGATCTGCCATTGGCCCCGGGGCAGCTCTTCTTTTTCCCAGCGCGCGCGCAGCCGGAACGAGCCCCGGCCGGTCCGATAAGCTTCAGCAATGGTCTGCGGCGCTTCACAGAGCAGCCCGCCAGTGGGGAAATCTGGCCCTGGCACCAGTTCCAGCAGCTCATCGGTTGTCGTGGAACGTTTCTTGATCAGCAGCAGCAAGGCTTCACACAGCTCATCCACGTTATGCGGCGGGATATTCGTCGCCATGCCGACAGCGATGCCTTGAGCGCCGTTCGCCAGCAGGTTTGGGAAGGCCGATGGCAGAACAGTGGGCTCCCGCCCCTCCCCGTCATAGGTCTCACGGAAATCAACGGCGTCTTCCTGGATGCCGTCCAGCAGCGCTTCTGCGACAGCGGTTAGCCGTGCTTCGGTGTACCGCATGGCGGCAGGATTATCGCCGTCGATATTGCCGAAATTGCCCTGACCATCAACCAGCGGATACCGCACGGCGAAATCCTGGGCGAGCCGGGCCATGGCGTCATAAATCGCGCCATCGCCGTGGGGGTGATATTTACCCATGACGTCGCCAACGACACGGGCGCACTTTTTAAAGGCCGCAGCAGGGTTCAGGCCAAGCTCCCGCATGGCAAAGACGAGCCTGCGATGGACAGGCTTCAAACCGTCCCGAGCGTCTGGCAAGGACCGTGATGTGATGGTGGAAAGCGCATAGGCCAGATAACGCTCTGATAGCGCGCGTGAAAACGGCTCGGGGCGAATATCGCCAGAGTCAGGCTGGTCAGGCGTCAGATCGTTCATGGGGCATTCCGGCGGCGGGCTGGAGAATTCAGGTCTCTATATCAGATTCGCGGTACATATCGGCAAGGCGCAGGCGCGCGGGTGGCATGTCCTTGTGGATAGCCCCCAAAACATCCCGCGCCAGGAAGTGTCCTGTTAGCGTCAATCCAGCTGCGATATCCGAATCTTCCAAGGCTGGCTCGCCCCGCAGAAAGCCCGGCAGCGGCAGCATTCTGTCCTTGTAAGCCTCACCGGCTGCCGCACATACCGCGCGGCCTGTGCGGGGTGAAACATAGATCAGGTCTTCGGTAACGCCTGTTGCTGCGCAGGATGTAAGGTTCAGCGAAAATCCTAAATCCGCCAGCAACCCAATTTCCCAACGGACATAAGCTGCAGGCCAGAATTCATGTTCGAGTGACGCCAAGAATGCTTCCATGCCGGCAGCAACGCCAGGATGCGATTCCCGCTCTGGCAGCACGGTTTCGGCCAGTGCGGCAGCGGACGAGAGCCCAGCTAAGCGGCGCTTGTCGTCGAGCCAAAGGGCAGCATGGTCTTTGACCGGCTCCAAGGTCCAGGCGCCAAGCTGATCTCCCAGCCGCGCCCGCCAAACCAGATCCGCTTCCACACCCGTCTGCAACACATAGCCGCCGCGCCTGCGTTTCGAGGTCCATCGCGCAAGGCCGGCATGCAGGCCGTGTTCACGGGTAAGCGCCCGCATGACGAGCCCGTCTTCGCCGAAAGGTCGGACGGAGAGGACAACGCCATGGTCGCGCCAATCAGCCATGGCTCAATCCGTCATTCTGCGTTGTAGTCAAGCGCCCAGGGGGCATAGCGGTCCGGGTCGTTTGCCCAGTTTTCGCGCACTTTCACGAAGATAAACAAATGCGCCTTCCGTTCCAGCGCCGCCTGCAATTCCACCTGTGCAGCTTCGCGGATGCTGCGGATACGCGCACCACCCTTGCCGATGATAATCGCGCGCTGGGATTGCCGCTCAATGTAGACAGTCTGCTCAATCCGGATATCGCCGTTCTCAAATTCTTGCCACTGATCAGTCTCGATGGTCAGCGCATAGGGCAACTCATCGCCAAGCTGGATGAAAGCCTGTTCGCGCGTGATTTCAGCAGCAAACAGACGTTCCGCCATGTCCGACATCTGGTCTTCAGGGAAAAGCCACGGACCTTCCGGCGCATCCTTCGCCAGGGTCGCCGCAAGGTCGGTGACACCATTATCTTTCAATGCGGAAATCATGAAGGTTTCTGTGAAGGGCAGCCGCGCGTTCAGGCTGGCAGTAAGGTCCAACAGGTTCGAGCGCTTGACCAGATCAATCTTGTTCAGCACCAGCATCAGCTTGCTTTTGCTGGATTTCAGTCGATCAACCAGCTGATCGAAATTCTTGGGTTGCTTCTTGCTCGCATCATAGATCAGGCAGGTGACATCTGAATCCTCAGCCCCACTCCATGCGGCGCTGACCATCGCGCGGTCGAGCCTGCGACTTGGGCGAAAAATACCAGGCGTGTCGACGAAGATCAGCTGTGCATCATCTTCCATCCGGATGCCCATGATCCGCGTGCGTGTGGTCTGCGCTTTAGGGGAAACAATGGCGATCTTTGCGCCCACCAGCGCATTGGCTAGCGTTGATTTACCAGCGTTTGGCGCGCCGACAAGGGCGATCACGCTGCAACGCTGGCCGTTCCCTGGCTGCATAGAAGTATCGTTTCCGTTCATGTTCCAACGCTTTCTTCGGCGCGCGCCAGGAGCGCCGTCGCCGCCGCAGTTTCCGCAATCCGTTTGGACCGGCCAGAAGCGCGTTCCGCCCCGACTGTGTCCAATATAACTTCCACGATAAAGACAGGCTGATGCGCCGGACCTTCCGTGCCAATGACAGTGTAGACTGGAAGCTTCAATGCCCTGGCCTGCGCCCATTCTTGGAGCGTGGTCTTAGGGTCCTTCGGCGGCGCTTCATAGCGGTTGAGCAATGGTTGCCACCAATGCCGGACGAATTCTGCCGCTGCTTGATAACCGCCATCCCGGAAGATGGCACCAATTAACGCCTCGACGCCATCCGCAGCAGCGGTTTCCTTTTGTCGTGCATAGGCACGCCCAGACCCGGACGATAGAACCACCGCCTCGCCGATCTTAATCTCTTTCGCAACATCGATCAGCGCTTCCTTACGGACCAGTGCGACGGACCGCTTAGACAAGGCACCTTCATTATCAGCAGGGAAACATTCAAGCAGTAGCTCCGCGATAACCAGGCCGAGCACACGATCGCCCAGGAATTCAAGCCGCTCATACCCAGCGCCCAATTCAGCAGCCGCTTTCACGATCCCAGCGCTTGGATGCGTTAGCGCACCTTCAAGGAAGTGCTGGTTAGCGAACCGATAGCCAATGCGATCCTGCAGGGCTGCCCGCGGGTTTGGCGCGTCATCCATTCTGCTCAAGGCCCGATGGACGTAAACATACGATCCCAGCGGAGGCCGAAGTCAAAGTCCATCCAATCGTCGCCTTTCCAATCAATTGACAGGAACAGGATATCCGCACGGCCAACCAAGTTTTCCGCTGGCACATACTTCACGGAATAGCGGCTATCGTTGGAATTATCGCGATTGTCGCCCATGAAGAAATAGTGTTCCGCTGGCACCTTAAAGACCTCTGTATTGTCGAGGCTCTGGTTGTCGTCGATCTCCAAAATCTTGTGCTCGACGCCGTTGGGCAGTGTTTCGATGTATTGGTTATAGGTCTGGCCGCCAGCTGAAAATTCACCATCAGGTCTACGGTCGGTCATCGCGCCGTTGATATAAAGGCGGCCACCTTTCATCTGCACCGTATCGCCGGGCAGGCCGACAAGGCGTTTGATATAATCCGTCCGGGTAATTGTCGTCTCTCCGCCACGCCACTTTTCTTCGATGAACTTGAACACAATGACGTCGCCACGATCTGGCACGCCATTTGGCACGCGGCCATCGTAGAGATTTGGGCTCATCGGTAGTGAATGCTTGGAATACCCATAGGTCCATTTAGAAACAAACAGATGGTCGCCGATCAGCAATGTCGGCTGCATGGACCCTGACGGAATACTGAAAGGTTCGTACACGAAAGATCGGAATATACCCGCCAGGAGCAGCGCCCAGAACAGTGCGCGCACGTAATCCCACACACTGTCTTTTTTCTCAATCATATCGCTCAACGGCGCTGGCCCCAGGTGTTCAAGCGTCAGGCCGCAGGGATGCGGCGACGAATTTCCGTGAAGACTGCATCAAACATCTCTGTCGTCAGCCGTCCGGTGTTCGTGTTGTAGCGGGAGCAGTGGTAGCTGTCAGCTATCGTCAGTGCGCCGATCTGATGCATGGCACCATGACCAAACGGATGCGCCGCTAATTTTTCGCCAAGCAAACGCAGCACTGCATCATGGGCGATGCGCCCGAGCGCCAGGATAATCTGGAGGTTCGGCATCGCCTGCACTTCGGATACCAGGAATGGTCCGCACGTTCGGGCTTCAAGTGGCGTTGGTTTGTTCGCGGGCGGCAAGCAGCGAACGGCGTTGGCGATACGGCAATCGTGCAGGGTCAGGCCGTCATCCGGCGCGCGTTGGTAGGCACCTTCTGCGAAGCCGAACCGCAGCAGCGTGTCGTACAGCGTATCGCCTGCGTAATCGCCAGTGAACGGGCGTCCTGTTCGATTGGCCCCCTTCATCCCAGGTGCCAACCCCAGAATAAGCATCCGGGCGTCCAGCCCACCAAAGGATGGAACCGGCGCGTTATGCCAGTCCGGTTCCTTCGCGCGCAGGTCTTCCCGGAACGCAACGAGGCGTGGGCAGAGCGTGCAATTATGGTCCGGTCCGGACCACGCGGTGGCTTCAGCGGCTACAGGCAAGAGAAATCAGACGTCCTCTTCATCATCAATGAAGCCGCCATCGCGGTAATCGCCAGGGCCCCGAAGCGGCGGTGGCGCATCATCTTCGTCATCATCACTGGCCTCATCACCGGGGCGCGTGGCACCCGCAACATAGCCCGTTCCACCGGCAGCGGCAGCAGGCGTCGCACCGCTCCCGGCTGGATCATATCCTGTGGGCGCGGCACCTGGTGGACGCTCTGGTCCACGTTCGGGCATCCGGCGCTCAATATTTGGGGCAATGACGTGTAGATCCAGGAATTCATCCGCTTGGCGACGCAGTTCATCCGCGATCATTGGTGGGCTCGTGCGGATGGTGCTGACAACCGTCACACGCACACCTTTCCGCTGCAGTGCAGCAACCATCGCCCGGAAGTCGCCGTCGCCGCTGATCAAGATCACATGATCCAGGCGGTCCGCCATTTCCAGCGCATCAACAGTGATCTCGACATCCATATTGCCGCGAATACGCCGACGGCCCATGGCGTCTACATATTCCTTGGCAGGCTTGGAAACGAGCGTATAGCCATTGTAATCCAACCAATCCGCCAAGGGACGGACGGGCGAATAATCCTGATCCTCTGCAATGGCCGTATAATAGTAGGCCCGCACCATCCAGCTTCCGGCTTCAAAAAAGTGGCGAAGCTTGCGGTAATCGATATCGAAGCCCAGGTTTTTCGCGGCCGAATACAGGTTCGAGCCGTCAATAAAAAGTGCGCGCCGTATTTGGTTCATAGGTACATGTATCCCATATTGGGGTATCGGAACTGAAAGGACTGTCTGTATGTCGTCAGCTTATGGCGTAGCAAATAAGACGCTTTTTAGAATGAGCAACCAAAACCACAAGCCTGCGACACTATCCCTGTGTTGATACCGGAAGGGCCGTTGGTATACAATAGAAGATCAAGCTTGGGGCTTTATGCGTGTTTTCGCTTGGCCTATTCGGAATTCGGCAATATATCATCTCCTATAGTGTAAGCCCCTGACTGCATGGGGTTGCAACACTTTTGGCTCTGCGGTTGAGAAGGAACAGATCACAATGGCGCGCGTAACGGTAGAAGATTGCGTAGAACGCATTCCCAACCGCTTCGATCTGGTGGTGCTGGCCGGGCAACGCGCCCGTGACATCGCGACCGGCAGCGAGCTAATGGTTGATCGCGACCGCGACAAGAACCCGGTTGTGGCGCTGCGCGAAATCGCGGATGCCAATCTTGACCTCGTAGAATTGTTCGACGCTGTCGTGCGCGCCCGCCAGAAAGTCGCGCCAATCGAAGAGAATGACGATTACGCAGATGATAACGACATCGAATCCCCCGAGGATGATGAACTTGATCTCTCCGCGCTGGCGCGTGAAGCCCAGGAACAGGGTGCACCTGAACCTGTAAATCGCGACCGTCTGGCGGAAGCCTATGACGCTGGTCAGATCGACACCTGATCGCACGCGCGCGAATGTGAGTTGATCAGCCCGGTCAGGAGTCCTACGCTAAGCCAAGGACACGAAGCATAGGGTCGAAAGGGCCTGCCGGAACGCCATGATCCGCCAGTTCGAACTGGTTGAGAAAGTACGAGAGTACGATCCCAACGTCGATGAAGAGCGGATCAACCGAGCTTACGTGTTTGCCATGCAACGCCATGGCTCCCAGACCCGCGCATCGGGTGATCCTTATTTTCTGCACCCTCTTGAAGTCGCGTCACTTTTGGCGGATATGCGGCTTGATTCCGGCTCCATCGTCACGGCCCTGCTGCATGACACGGTTGAGGATACGGACGCGACGCTTGAAGATATTTCCCGGCTTTTTGGCGATGATATTGCCCGGCTCGTAGACGGCGTAACGAAGCTCACAAAACTCGAGCTACAATCGGACCGGACCAAGCAAGCAGAGAACTTCCGCAAGCTGGTCGTCGCGATGTCTGAGGACATCCGCGTGCTCCTGGTGAAACTCGCAGACCGACTGCATAACCTGCGCACCCTGAAATATGTGAGGTCCGAGAAAAGCCGACGACGCACCGCGTCCGAAACCTTGGAAATCTACGCACCATTGGCGGAACGCATTGGCGTTCAGACCTGGCGGGATGAGCTGGTCGATCTCGCGTTCGCAGAGATCAACCCAGAAGCCCGTGACGGCATCAACACACGGCTCGAATATCTGCGCAGCAATGGCAAGGAATTGGTCACACAGGTCATTTCTGAGCTGAAACGCATTCTCAGCGACTATAACGTCGAAGCCGAGGTGACGGGCCGCGAGAAAGCGGCGCATTCCATATGGCTGAAGATGCAGCGCAAAGATGCGCCTTTTGAAGCTTTGACCGACATTATGGCCTTCCGCGTCTCCGTACCTGAGATCGCGGACTGTTATCAGGCCTTGGGTGCCATTCACGCTTCCTTCCCTGTCCTGCCTGGACGGTTCAAAGACTTTATCTCAACGCCAAAACCCAACGGCTATCAATCGATCCATACGGCTGTAATTGGGCCAGAACAGATGCGGATTGAGGTGCAAATCCGCACCACAGAAATGCATCAGGTTGCTGAATATGGCGTGGCTGCACATTGGCGCTACAAGCAAGGCGGCGAAGGCCATGGCGGCAGGCAATATGGCTGGATACGCGGTCTCCTGGACATTCTGGACCAAGCGGGTGGACCGGAAGAATTCCTAGAGCACACCAAGCTGGAGATGTATCAGGACCAAGTCTTCTGCTTCACGCCCAAGGGGGATCTGATTAGCCTGCCAAACGGCGCGACGATCATTGATTTCGCCTATGCAGTTCATTCTGAGGTCGGTGACAAATGTGTCGGCGCGAAGGTGAACGGGCGCATGGCGCCGGTGCGAACGCGCCTCAAGAACGGCGATCAGGTGGACATTCTGACGGCGCGCAATCACACGCCCTCCCCTGAATGGGAACGGTTCGTGGTGACAGGACGCGCCCGCGCCAGCATCCGCCGCATGATCAGGCTAGAGCAGCGCGACCAATTCATCGCCCTTGGCCGTGAGGTCGTCCGCCGCGTTTTAACAAGCGCCGGGCGCACATTCTCAGAACGCGAACTTGGCCCCGCCCTGGATCGCTTTAAATTGGATGATGTTGAAGACCTCTACTCGAACTTAGGCGAAGGCCTGCATACGGAAGGCGAACTTGCAGCCGTATTCCAGCCCGTCAAGCCAGAATTCGATGTCGACGAAGCCGCACTTGCACGAGCGAAGCCAATCGCAAGCCCCGCTTCTGCCGATGGTACGCGTCCAAAAGCACTGACACTCAAGGGCCTTATACCTGGCATGGCCGTTCATTACGCCCGCTGCTGCCACCCTCTGCCAGGAGACCGCATTGTTGGTATCGTCACAACGGGCAAGGGTGTTGCCATCCATATGTCCGAGTGCTCAACCCTGGAAGCATTCGGCCACACACCTGAGCGATGGCTGGATGTTGACTGGAATGATGGGTCGGAGTTGGAAAACCATACCGGGCGGGTGCGGGTCATCCTAGCAAACGAGCCGGGATCACTTGGTGCCATGTCAAATACCATTGGAAAGCACAAAGGTAACATTTCCCATTTAAGGTTCGCCAATCGCGCGGCAGACTTTTTTGAATTGATGGTCGATATTGAGGTTGAGAGTTTGGACCACCTCGCCAACATTATAGCTGCGTTGCGTACGGATAGTCTGATCACGTCGATAGAACGGGAAGGCGCTTAACGGAGCATGTTTGGCAGACGGAAGCCGCAAGGAACAACGGATAAAGTGCGTGCATGGCTATGGCCGCGCGGCGGATTTAAGCGCGTCCTGCGATATCTATGGCGGCGTGTCGCCCGTATCCGCGCAACGCCACATGGAATCGCAGCCGGTTTCGCTGCAGGTGCCGCTGTCAGCTTCCTGCCACTCCTTGGACTGCACTTTGTACTTGGCGCTGCTTTAGCGCTAGCCACCCGAGCCAGCGTCATTGCTGCGATCCTGGGCACGGCAGTGGGTAATCCGTGGACGTTCCCGTTCATCTGGCTCGGCTCCTACAAGCTTGGTCACGCCATCGGAATTGGCAAAGACGGCGTGGCCGACAGCAGCATCGGCCAGAGCCTGAAAACAGCAGCAGATGATTTGTTGAGCGGTCATTTCCGCGATGCCGCGATTGAAAGCTGGCCAGTTCTGGCCCCAGCATTGGTCGGCGGTGCCATTATGGCAGCAGTGGTATGGGCGCTGCTATATTTCACAATTCGTCCCGTCGTCGACCGATACCAGACGCGGCGCAGCCTAAACATGGCGGCAGGCCGTGCACGTTGGCGGCGCCCGAAGCCACCTGCGAAAAAAGCTTCAGGGGAGCTACCCGGATGACTGGAACAGCCTTACGCCTCGGCGTGAATATCGACCATGTGGCGACTGTGCGAAACGCGCGCGGCGGCGACTACCCCTCCCCGCTGCGCGCCGCGCAGATGGCCGCCGAAGCTGGTGCAGACGGGATCACAGCTCATTTGCGCGAGGACCGCCGGCATATCCAGGACGCAGACATCCCCCTGCTGCGTCATGAGGTGCCATTACCGCTGAACTTTGAAATGGCGGCGACTGCAGAAATGGTCGCCATCGCAGCGGAGCATAAACCGCACGCTGCCTGCATCGTGCCCGAAAAGCGCGAAGAAGTTACAACAGAAGGCGGTCTCGACGCCGCCGGGCAGCACAACAGGCTTTCCCCGATCGTCAGGGAGTTGGCCAATGCCGGTTGCCGCGTCTCGCTCTTCATTGAAGCAGACTCTGCACAATTGAAAGCCGCTGCCAGCCTTGGCGCGCCAGTGGTCGAGCTGCATGCGGGGCGATATTGCGAACTCGAGGGGGCCGCCCAACAGGCTGAGCTTGAACGCATCACAGCCGCAGCGCGTGAGGGGGCCGCCCTTGGCCTAGAAGTTCATATTGGTCACGGGCTGACTTTCGAAAACGTCAAACCCATCGCCGCGATTGCAGAGGCTAAAGAGCTGAATATCGGCCATTTCTTGATCGCTGAAGCGATTTTTCTTGGGCTTGGCCCCGCTGTGCAGGAAATGCGCCGCTTGATGAATGAAGCCCGCGGGATCAGCCAATGATCATTGGCCTTGGCAGCGATCTGATTGATATTCGCAGGATTGAAAAAACGCTTGAACGCTTCGGCGACCGGTTCTTGGATCGCATATTCACTGAAGTGGAGCGCACCAAGTCTGACCGGCGGGCCGGGCGTGTTGAATCCTATGCCAAACGCTTCGCCGCAAAGGAAGCCTGCTCCAAAGCGCTTGGCACCGGATTAAGGAAGGGCGTGTTCTGGCGGGATATGGGCGTGATCAATTTGCCCGGTGGCAAGCCAACGATGAAGCTCACCGGTGGTGCCGCTGAACGCCTTGCATTCCTAACACCCCCTGGCATGAAGCCGATCATTGACATCACCATCACCGATGAGCCGCCCTTGGCGCAGGCGATGGTCATTATCTCGGCGGTGCCAACAGATATGGCCGCGCAAATAGGTCGGTAACGCGGTCTTCAGTTCCCAAGCGCCTAATTGCGCCATATTCTTCTGTAAGATGCTCACCTGTAATCTGCCTTGGAGGCTGCCGTGCGCCCGACCCTGCCGCTGAAAGCCAAGCTGCTCCGCTTTGCGGCGCGCGGCCTGATCGCAGCAGAACGGCTTTGGCGCGGCCTATGGCCAGCGCAAGGCTTTATCGCCGGATATGCCGCCCTGGCGTTTTCGGGCGCGCTTGATGATGCGCATTGGCTGATCCGCCTGGCTATCGCTTTGGTGGCGCTTGGCGGCACCGGATGGGGTATCTGGACCCTTTCACGCCGCTATCAACTGCCAACACAGTCTGAAGCAGAGCAGCGCCTTGAGCAGGATGCCAACCTGCCTCACCGCCCATTCCAAACCCTCGCCGACACCCCATCAACCGAGACACCAGAGGCTGAAGCGGCATGGGCAGCCCATATCGCCCGAATGGGCCAAGCAATCCGCCGCGTGCGCTTGGGTGCGCCCCGAATTGGGCTGGGGCGCCGTGACCCCTGGGCGCTGCGCCATGCAAGCCTGTTGCTCCTCATTGGCGGATTGGCTCTCGGCTGGGGCGAGCTCGGCCCTCGCGCTTTACGTGCCATGCAGGTTTGGCCTGTCACAGCCCCCATTCCAAGCAATGTCGAGGTTTGGATCAACCCGCCCACTTATACCGGTGCAGCCCCCATCCGCGCCTCGACAACATTAGATGAGATCGTGGTGCCAGCGGGCAGTATCCTGAAGGCTGTTGCTGAAACGGCGAAGGGCGCGCCGAGTCTCAACGTAGATGGCGAAACCATCGCATTTGAAGCGTTAGACTCCATCAACGCCTACGCTGTTGAAACGGAAATCACCGGAGGTGAGGCCGTTACGCTGACGGAGACAGACGGCATCATTCTCGCTGAGTGGCCACTGGTCGTAGTACCCGATGCGCCGCCGACAGCAAGCTTTGTGGATACGCCCGCCATCTCCGGCGCTGGCGTCATTCGCTTCAACTACAAGCTTGGCGATGATTACGGCGTTGCCCATGGCAAGCTGAATTTCACACCGAGCGATGGCGAACTGCCGGGTGGATTTGGCGATGCTGACAGCATTCCTCTACCTCTACCGCCCAATGTGCGGACGGCAACAGGCGCGCTGTTCCGGGATTTGACCGCGCACCGCTGGGCTGGCCGGACCGTCAAGCTTCAGTTGGACGTGACGGATGGCATTGGCCAAACCGGGCAAAGCAAAAGCCTGAACTTCCCCCTGCCCGAACGACAGTTTGAACACCCAATCGCCCGCGCCATCATCTCCGCGCGCAAAGAACTCGACGCTGAACCACGCAAACGCGAGCCTATCGCGTCCACAATTGGTAAGCTGATGCGCGCGTCAGACGCCTATGACGGCAGCGCCACGGTTATGACTGCACTCGGCATCGCGCGCGCCCGGCTATTGGTTGACCGCACGGAACGCTCCTACGATCTCGCGCGCGAATTAATGTGGGAGATCGCGCTTCGGCTGGAAGATGGCGACCTTTCCGCTGCTGAACGCGCCCTGCGCAAAGCGCGTGAGCGATTGGCGGAAGCCCTGGCGCGCGGCGCACCGCCAGAAGAAATTGCGCGGCTCGTCGAAGAATTAAAACGCTCCGTTGATCGAATGATGCAGGCTTTGGCCCGCGCCCAGCAGAATAACCAAGCCCAGCCGCAGCAGATGGATCGCAATGCCCAAATCATGCGCGGCCAGGATTTGATGCGCATGCTAGACCGGATCCGCGAACTCAACGAAGCCGGGGCCCGCGACGCCGCGCAAGAAGCTTTGGCGCAGGTTGACCGGATGCTGGAGCAACTCTCAAACGCTCGGGTGATGAACCAGAACGGACAGCGCCTGCAGCAAATGATGGAAGGCCTGCAGGAAGCCCAAAACCTCGCCCGTCAGCAGCAACAGCTGATGGATGAAACCATGCGCAGCCAACAAGGGCAGCAGGGGCAACAGGGGCAGCGTGGGCAGCAGGGCCAGTCACGGCAGCAGGGCCAGTCCGGGCAGCAAGGGCAATCTGGGCAGCAAGGACAATCCGGACAGAGGGGCCAAGGGCAGCAAGGCCAAATGGGACAGGGCCAGCAAGGTCAAGGACAACAAGGCCAAAACCCGCAGGGGCGTGGCGGCCAGGGCCAAAATGGTCAAGGTCAAAATGGGCAAGATGGCCAAGCACTGGCAGGACGGCAGGACTCGCTCCGCCGAGCGCTCGGCGAAGTGATGCGGCAATTAGGGGAAAATGGCGATATTCCAGGCGGCTTGGGCGCTGCCGAGCGCGCTATGCGTGATGCAATCAACGGCTTGAACCAGGGCGATCAGCAAGGAGCACTTGGTGCGCAGGGTGAGGCTGTTCAGCAATTGCAGGAAGCTGCCCGCAGCATGGCAGAACAATTGGCGCAGCAGCTTGGTCAACAACCAGGCCAGGGCCAGGGCCAAGGCCAGAACGGCCAAGCCAACCAAGGCGGCACGGACCCACTTGGCCGGGCAACCAGAGGCCGATCAAGCGGTGGCGTGCAGATTCCAGACATCAGTGCCCTGCAGCGCGCCCGCACAATCCAGGACGAACTTCGCCGCCGCGCAGGCGACCGCGCCCGCCCACCGGTCGAGCGGGATTACTTGGAACGGCTGCTAGAGCGTTTCTAAAGACTTAGGCTTAAGCTCACGCTTCGCCTGGTTCCGGGCTGAAGTGGTCTTTCAGCTTATTCGGGACCTTTTCCCATTTTTCAGCATCTTCCGGGCTGTCGCCTTTGCGGATGATGTTGGGCCATGCCTCGGAATAGTCACGGTTGAATTCAACCCATTCTTCAGCACCCGGTTCCGTATCCGGCTTGATCGCCTCGATCGGGCATTCTGGCTCGCAGACGCCACAATCAATGCACTCATCCGGATGGATCACGAGCATATTCTCACCGACATAAAAGCAATCGACCGGGCAGACCTCCACGCAGTCCATATACTTACATTTGATGCAAACTTCAGTGACGACGTAGGTCATCGGCAGGGATCCCGGCAAGTGACGTGGTGTTGAACCATTCCATATCGCGCCCTGCCCCGCCAATCAATGCGGCGCGTGAGCGCGCGCAACACTATCGCTTGAGGCGCAGTGTCAGCAACATCAGCGTGACGATGACGCCTGATAAGGCATAGAGCGCCAGTGTAAACCCGCCTGTCGCTTCCGATATCGCCCCAAGTGCCAAAGGCCCTGTGACACCGCCGATCTCTGCTGCGGAGAAAAATAGGCCGGACGCAGCCCCCGCCCGCCTTGGCCCGATTTCCGGCATTTCCACCAGGATGAGAATCGCGACCGTCATAAGCGATGACCTGGCGATTCCTTGCATTGCCAAGCCCAGCCCGAGCATAGGCCCAGGGTCCGAATGCAGCAGGACTGTCGCCGCCAACGCCGCCACGAGTAGGCCGATCAACACGTGGAACCGCCGTTCGGGTGTCGCTAGGCGTGGGATTAGAAGAGACCCGGCGACGCCAATTAACGTCGGGATCATCGCCCACAGATCTGCCGCTTTCGGCTCCAATCCGCTGGTGCGCAGCAATGTCGGCAGCCAGTTATTGAGGCCGTGATTGAAGAAGAACACGCCAACACTCAACAGCAACATCAGCCGCACGGTCGGCAGCCGCAACAGTTCCTTGTAGACAAGCATTTGCGGCTGACGTGGCTCTGCCGCCAAGCGCCGTTCAATCGCACGCGCTTCCGGATGAGCGGAAAGCACCAACCAAACGAACGCCGCAAGTGCTGTAACCCCGGCATAGACGCTCAACACCATGCGCCAGTCTTGGTCAAACAGCGGCATCAGTACCGGATTGGTGAACGCTAGGCCCGATATCATGCCGAGCGATGGACCGGTTATATAGACGCCCATAGCGAAAGCCCTGTCCTTGCCTTCAAACCAGAGCGCAATCACCTTTGGCGCACCGACTGAAATCAATGGCCCGCCAAGGCCAAAGATGGCGACGGCGAACAACAGGAAGCCGTAACTTTCGGCAGAGGCACGCAGCAGACCGCTGGCAACAATCACCATTGTCGCAACGAAGAGCGTGCGGCGCGGCCCAAATCGATCCATCGCAGCACCACCGGGCGCTGCCGCCACGATGTAAACGAGCTGCCAAGCGCCAAACACGGCCCCCATAGCAGCATAACCAATGCCCAGGTCCCGCGTGATTGGCCCGACCAGTGGTGCCAGCGATCCCGCTGTCAGCCCAAAACACGCATATAGCAGCCACACGCCCGCCAGCATCGCCCACCTATAAGGATGGTCTGCTGCTAAGGCTTCGATGGAGGATGTGGAACCGCGCGCCATGATCTCACCGCCATACCATTGCGCCCGCCCCGCCGCTAAGGGCAGGATGCCACAGGGCGTTTGGAGAGGAACTCACGCGATGGGACGGCTAGACGGCAAAGGTGCTGTTGTTACAGGCGGCGCTGGCGGCATCGGCAAGGCAATTGCTGCTGCCTTTGTTAGAGAAGGTGCTGCCGTAGCAATCGTCGACCTTGATCGGGCAGCGGTCGATGCGGCCATGGCGGACACGGGGGCTGCAATCGCCATCGCGGCTGACGTGACAGACTTGGCCGCCGCTGAAGCAATGGCGGCAACCGCGATCAACGCGCTTGGCCACGTGAATATCGTCGTCGCCAATGCCGGTGTATCTGGGCGCGGTCGGCTGGCAGATATTGACGAAGCGATGATCGATCACGTGATCGGCGTCAATGTCAAAGGCGTTATTCTGACCGCCAAAGTCTTCGCTGAGCACCTGACCGGGATCGGCAAAGCAGGCGGTGACGCAAATATTATCAATATGTCCAGCCAGGCCGGACGCAAGGGCTGGCCTGAACTCACGGTCTATTCTGCGTCCAAGGCCGCCGTTATGGGCTTCAGCCGGGGTTTAGCTGTGGAGCTTGCGCCCTATGTCAGGACAAACACCATCTGTCCGGGCTATATTCGGGACGCGGGCATGTTGTGGCGGAACTGGGCAGCTGAAAGCGATGCCGCTGGTGAAGCGCACGGCAAGTCGTTCGCAGAACAGCATTGGCCGCTCGCCAGGCTACAAGGACCGGAAGATGTAGCGAACGCAGCCGTGTTCCTTGCGTCAGAAGAAGCGCAGGAAATTACGGGCCAGGCAATTAATGTGTCCGGTGGCGTGGTGATGGATTGAATGAACAAGGGGGAAGCAGGCGATGACAACGACGTTTAACTTAGGCGACTGGCGGATTGACCGGATTATCGAACAGGAGCTGCCTGGCTTTGACCCGTTCGAGTTTTTCCCAAACCTGAAGCCAGAAGAACTGGAAGAGCACCGCGCGATGTTGGAGCCAGTGGCACTTGATCCCGCCAGCGGCCTCATGACGTTCGCCATGCAGTCCTATGTGGTGCGCACGGGCAAATTTAACGTGCTGATCGACACCTGCATCGGCAACCACAAAGACCGTCCGACGCGCCCACTTTGGCACATGAAGACGGACTCCACATATATGGACGCCCTGAACCGGGCTGGCCTCACGGTCAATGATATCGATTTCGTCATGTGCACCCATCTGCACCCAGACCATGTCGGCTGGAACACGCAGCTTGAGGATGGCCGCTGGGTTCCGACTTTCCCGAACGCCAAATACGTCTTCTCAGAAAAGGAGCTGGCGCATTGGACAGAATTCCAGAAGCATTCGCCAACGCTACACTTCACGGATTCTGTCCTGCCGATTGTTGAGGCAGGCATGACGCATTTGGTCAAAAGTGATTCCGAGCTGGTCAGTGGCATCCAACTATTACCGACGCCGGGCCATACGCCCGACCATTTCGCGGTACGACTGGCGCAAGGCGGCAAGGAATGTGTGGTGACGGGCGACCTGATCCATTCGCCGCTGCAATGCGCCTGCACCCACCTGGATGCGCGCCCGGATACGGACCCCGCACAGGGCCGCGCCACGCGAAACGCGTTCATGGATAAATACGCCGAGACCGACACACTAATTGCGACCATGCATTTCCCGAGCCCATCGCTCGGCCATTTTGTCCGCCACGGGGACGCCTTCCGTTTCCGTTACGCCGCAAGGGTTTAACCAACGCGTATGATTGAATATTCAATACTGGACCAGTCCGTCGCTGTCGCTGGCCGTCCGCAGGCGCAAGCGATCACCGAAACCATTGAACTGGCGGAGCATTGCGAAAAGCTTGGCTTCAAGCGGTTCTGGGTTTCGGAGCATCATAATCACCCTTCAATCCTGGGCACCGCGCCCGAGATTCTGATGGCGGCGATTGCGATGCGCACGAACCGCATTCGCATTGGCAGCGCTGGCATAATGCTACCGCATTATTCGCCCTTCAAAGTCGCCGAACAGTTTCGGGTTCTGGACGCTCTGGCACCTGGGCGGATTGATCTTGGCCTTGGCCGGGCGCCTGGTTCTGACGGTCGGACAGCGTTTGCCCTTAACCCGCAGGCCAATGAACGCCCGGCTGCGTTCCCTTCAGACGTACGGGACCTAATGGCCTGGGTAGCGGGCGAGCCGCTGGTGGAGGGACATCCTTTCCGATCCGTTCACGCCTTTCCACAAGGCGAAACAGTGCCGGAAACCTGGATGCTGGGCAGCAGTGACTATGGCGCGCAGGTCGCTGCAATCTTTGGCCTGCCTTACGCCTTCGCCTGGTTCTTTACGGACGGCAAGGGCGCTGACCGGGCAATCAAGCTGTATCGGGACACATACCGCCCTTCCGAGCGCTGGCCGGAACCCCATGTCGCGATCTGTGTATGGGCGATGGCAGGTGACGATAAAGCCGAAACAGAACGCAATTTCCTGCCCCGCGCCAAGTGTCGCCTCTACCGGGACCGGGGCATGTTCATTCCGCTGGAAACGCCTGAATCAGTTGAAGCGACGGACCTGAATGCCGCCGAAGAAAATCGCATGCAAACAATGCTGCGCGATAGCTTCGTTGGTGAAGGACCGGAGACTGCTGCTCGGATCGAAGCGCTCGGCAAGGAGTTGGATGTCGATGAGATCGCTATCGTCACCTGGGCGCATGAAAAGTCTATCCGCCATCGTTCTTACGAAATCTTGGCTGATGCCCTTGGAGTTGCTGCGTGAGTGAGGCTGAGACCGGCGTATTTGACTTTGCAGAGCCTGCGTCTGAGACGGGCCGGATGTCTCTCTATTTTCATTGCCCGGCAGATTGGCAGAATGACGGCCCTATTCTGATCGCGCTGCACGGTTACAAACGCAATGCTGAGGATTATCGGAACGATTGGAAGGCCGTTGCAGACCACTGCAAGGCGCTGCTTTTAGCCCCTGCATTCGATGAAATTGGTTTCCCCGGTCCTCGTGCTTACGAAGTTGGCGGGATGCGAACACCAGACCGGAAGTCCTACCTGCCCCGCGACATGTGGAGCTATCAGGCTGTCGAACGTGCGTTTGACGCAGGCCGGAAAAGCTTTGGCGCTAAGCGGAATAACTACTGGCTCTACGGCCATTCAGCGGGCGGTCAATTTGTGCATCGCTTAGCGCTGTTTCTACCAGAGGCCCGCTTCAGCCATGCCATCGCTGCCAATGCAGGTGCATATACCGCACCCGATGGCGCGCGCTTTCCTTATGGGCTTGGCCACGGCGCACCTGAAATCGACATGGACCGGTTTCTCGCCCGCCCGCTTACCATGCTGCTTGGCCAGAAAGACCGGAATGCAACCGCCAAAGTCCTGCTAAAATCGCCAGAAGCAACCCTTCAGGGACCACACCGCCTGGCGCGTGGCCGGTTCTTCTATCAATCCGGCAAGGCGGTCGCTGATGCTGCTGGCCTATCATTCGGCTGGCGTATCGTTGAAGCGCCACATGCCGGACATTCCAACCGCTTGCTAGCACCCGTCGCCGGCCAGTTATTCCTGGCCGGCTCGGATCAGATCACGCAAACGGATTGAATGGCGTTGGGAAATTGCCGTTTGGCTTGATGTAGTCGTAGGGCGCACGCGCCATGAAACGGCCACGGCCGGCCTTCGCATTGAACTTACCGTCCTGCCAAAGTACCTCACCGCGAGACATCGTAATCACCGGATAGCCGGTCACTTCCATGCCTTCATAGGGCGTGTAGTTGATGCCATGATGCAGGTCTTCCTGGCGGATCGTTACTTTCTTGTTTGGGTCCCAAATTGCGATATCAGCATCTGCGCCCGGCGCGATATGGCCTTTCTTGGGGGCTAAACCGAACAGTTTGGCAGGATTAGTCGAGCTAATTTCGACGAATTTCTCCAAGCTGATCCGCCCGCCGTTTACGCCTTCTGAGAACAAGATCGGCAGCCGGGTTTCAAGGCCAGGCACGCCGTTCGGGACTTTGGTGAATGGTGTATTCGGGCCTTCCGGCAGCTTATTGCCTTGGCCTTCTGCGAAATTGGTTGGCGCATGGTCCGATGAGACGATGCCCAATGTGCCCGAGTTGATGTGCTTCCACATCGCAGCCTGCTCGGCTTTGGTGCGGGGTGCGGGCGAGCAAATCCACTTGGCACCTTCGCCATTGGGCTTGTCCATATCGTCCTCGGTCAGGACCAGATATTGCGCGCAGGTCTCTCCGAAGATTTTGAGGCCGCGATGCTGCGCCCGGCGGATTTCTTCCGCTGCTTCGTCACACGTCACGTGGAAAATCTGCAAGGGCAGGTCCAGTAATTCTGCCATCGCAATGACACGATGCACGGCTTCACGTTCCACCAGCGGCGGCTTGGACCAGCTGTGATGCTTCGCTTCAGTCAGGCCCGCATTGGTGAGCTGCTCCATCATCCACATGATCATCTCGTGATGCTCAGCATGGATAACCATAAAGGCTTCGTTGCGGCGGGAGAGCGCCATCAGCTTCAACAGGCCTTCATCGTCCACCCGGTTAGATGGGTACGTCATGAAGACTTTAATCGTGCGATGGCCCTCGGCGATCAATGCAGGAAGCGCTTCCAGCGTTTCTTCATCGGCGCGATTGACGATCAAGTGAAAGGAATAATCACAGGTGGCGCTGCCTTCAGCGCGCTTGTGATAATCCGCCGTGGACTCTTTGATATGTACGCCGGGAAACTGGGGGGCGAAGCTGATGACGGATGTCGTGCCGCCACAGATGGCCGCGCGGGTGCCAGATTCAAACGTTTCAGCGTTTTCACCGCCGGTCGAGCTGATTTGGTCGATATGACAATGGCTGTCGATGCCACCTGGAACAACGATCTTGCCGCTGGCCTCAATTTCTTTATCGCCAGGGGCAATATCTTTGCCAACAGCGACAATGCTCTCGCCGATAATCCCGATATCGCCTTCAAACACGTTGCTCGCGGTCGCGATCGTGCCGCCTCGGATTACGGTATCAAAGTTCGCCATTGCCTGTGCGCTCCGCCATAAGATTGAAGCGGTAAGCTTAGGCTGTCAGCAGGAGGGCGCCAAGCGCGACGCCGCTCCCTTTTGCTGCAGATCAATAGAAGATTTTGCTCTGGTCCATATTGGCGTACATGCCAGCCACTTCTTCGGCATAGCCATTATATAGCAATGTCGGCACGCGCCCGCTTTTGCCAAGCTGACGTTCAGTCGCCTGGCTCCAACGGGGGTGGTCGACTTCAGGGTTCACATTGGCATAAAAGCCGTACTCCCGGCGCGCCAACTGCTCCCAGAAGCTTTTCGGCGGTTTGTCCGTGAACGTGAATTTGACGATGGATTTCGTCGATTTGAAGCCATATTTCCAAGGAACCGCGAGCCGCAGCGGTGCCCCCATCTGCTTGACGATTGGCTTGCCATAGACACCTGTCGCGATGAACGCCAGATCATTCGTGGCTTCATCCAAGCGGAGGCCTTCGACATATGGCCACGGATACCAGCGCTGGCGCTGCCCGCGCGCGACATCGGGGTTCATGAAGGTTTCCATGCGGAGATATTTGGCACCCGCCTTGGGGCTGGCCATTTTGACCAGTTCTTTCAGTGCAAACCCACTCCAAGGCACCGCCATGGACCACGCCTCAACGCAGCGATGGCGGTAAAGGCGCTCCTCAATCGGCATCTTGCGGATAAGCTCCTCCGCATCCAGCGTCATGGGATTATCGACCATGCCGTCAATCGTGACGGCCCATGGTTTAACGTCCAAATCCTGTGCGCGCTTCGAAATTTCTTTGTGCGAGCCGAACTCGTAGAAATTGTTGTAGGTCAGCGCGATCTTCTTCTCTGTCAGATCGCGATCCAGCTTGTAGAGCTCATTGCGCTTAGCTGGATAGAGTTCCGGTGCCACATCGGGCGCAGCCATTACGTCGGCGCGTGCTGGAAGCGATACACCCGCTGCAAGCAGGCCCGCGCCGCCGCCAACCAATAACTGGCGGCGATTCATAAACAGGGCTTCCGGGGTCGCTTCCCGTTCGGGTATTGCCCAACGGCGTACAGACTTAATCAGCATTTGGCATCGCTCCTGTTTTCGCAATCATGGGACTAAACTAAGGTTCACTGGCAAAAACGCCAATCACTGCTGCGTCATAATCACGGGAGTACCATCAAGATGAGTGGGTCGGAAGATAAGGTTAAGGTCGAAATTGACAGCGACGGCATCGCCTGGGTGACACTGAATGAACCTGAAGTCCGCAATGCTTTATCGCCGGAACTGCGTGCCCAATTCGTTGAACGCATCCCCCCGCTGGAATTTGATGACAGTGTGCGGTGTGTGGTCATTCGCGGTGCGGGCGCGCATTTCATGGCGGGCGGGGATATCCGCATCATGCGCCAGCGCCTGCAAATGGAGACGGCTGAGCGGTCCCGGAACATCGTTAGCGGCCTGCACGACATTCACCATGCCATCTTCGCGCTCCGCCGGATGCCGAAGCCGGTCATCGCGAGCGTTCAGGGTGCTGCGGCCGGGTTTGGCCTAAGCCTCGTCGCTGCGACTGACCTGGCCATTGCAGCCGACGACGCCGTGTTCACATTGGCCTATTGCCATATCGGTGCCAGCCCAGACGGCGGCTCATCCTACTTCCTTGGCCGCACACTTGGTATGAAGCAGCAGATGGAATTGGCATTCCTTGGTGACCGGTTTGGCGCAGAAAAAGCCAAGGATCTTGGCATCGTCAACTTTGTGACACCCGTGGCGGATTTGGCCGCAGAAACTGACAAACTCGCCCGCCGCCTCGCTGCCGGCCCGACCAAAGCCTATGCCAACGCTAAGGCGTTGTTTAACGCCAGCGGCCATCTCAGCATGGAGACTCAGCTGCAGATGGAAGCGTCAATGATCGCTGACAGCATGGCGACAGACGACCACCGCGAGGGCGTCAACGCATTTCTGGACAAACGCAAACCCAATTTCAGTGGGCGTTGATCAGCGCAAGCGTTTGTCGGCATTAGTACCAGAAAATACCAGGGGCAGACTCGTTCTGGCGCCAGACTTGCTCCGTAATGCCTGTGGCCAGACTCCTGGGGGGTTTGCGTCGCATTTTGGGACGCAAAACGTCGTTCATCGAAGCAAGTTTGGCCCGAACAGCTTCGAGGAAATTCTGAATGGGTGGGAGAATAAACAATGAAGCGTACGATGATGATTGCGGCCAGTGCGGCCGCGCTGCTGCTGGCGGCAGGTTGCGCCAGCACCGATGAGGCTGGCACCAGCCGCATTTCTGAGCTGGAAAACCAGCTCCAGACAACAGAACAAAGCCTTGAAGCGGAACGCGCCGCAAAGAATGCACTGGCCGACCAGGTCAAGAGCATGGGCGAAAAGCCAGTAATGGCTAACGACCGTCGCGTTGGCGGCAATGCTGACCTTCCGCCAAATGCACTGCCCGGCCATTGCTATGCCCGCGTGCTGATCCCGGCAACCTACAAAACCTCGACCGAGCAGGTTATCGCCCGTGGCGAGAGCGAGCGCGTCGAAACGAGCCCAGCAAAATATGGCACCAACACCCAGCGTGTCCTGGTTGCTGAAGAATCCGAACGGATTGAAGTGCGCCCGGCGACCTACAAAACCGTCACCGAACGCGTTCTCGTTCAACCGGCTCAGACGACCCTGATTGCGACTCCGGCTAAATATGAAACACGCTCCGAGCGTGTGCTGGTTCGCCAAGCCTACACGACCTGGAAAAAAGGCCGTGGCCCGGTTGAGAAACTGGACCAAGCTACAGGCGAGATCATGTCCCTCGTTGAAGTGCCTGCAGAATACCGCACGGTTTCCAAGCGGGTTCAGGTAACGGCTCCAGGTACACGTGAAGTGACCAAACCAGCTGTATATCGCACGATCACGCGCCGCGTTGTCGACACGCCTGCTGCTACGCGGACCGTGAAGATTCCGACCAAATACAGCACGATCAAAGTGCAGACGGTTGTTCAGCCTGCCAGCCAGCGGACTGTAAAGATCCCTGCGAAATACCAGACCGTGTCCAAGCGCGTTAAGGTCAACGAGGAAAGCCTTGAATGGCGCGAAATCCTCTGCGACACCAACACCACTGGCGATGTGGTCCGGCGTCTGCAGCGTGCCCTTAAGGCCAAGAACATTAATCCTGGCCCGATTGACGGCGTTTATGGTTCACAGACCCGTCGTGCCGTGAATGCTTATCAGAAGAAAGCCGGTCTCCCGACTGGTGCTCTGACGATCCGCACGCTGAACTCTCTCGGTGTAAAACTTGGCAGCGCTGCCTAAGCACTAGAGCCTGCATGAAGGCGGTGCCGCATCCCTCCAGGGGGCAGGTAGGCGGCACCGTCTTTTCATGGCTAAATACCGCCAATAAGAAAATCAAATAACGACAAAATCAAAGAAGCGAGCCCAACCGATGTAAAAATCTCTAACTATTGCAGCTGTTAGCGGCCTGGCGCTTTTAGCCGCCGCCTGCAGCAGCAGCTCTAAGGAAGCCGAAGAGGCCAACAATCTCCGGATTCAAAACCTTGAATCTCAGCTGACGGACTCACGGACGCAGCAACAGCAATATTATTCGCAGTTCAATGCGATCAATCAGGAAAACGCACGCCTTAAGAACCAGCTAACGGCAATGCGTCGCACACCTCCGCCGCCGGCTCGTCCTGTCGCAGCAGGCCCGCAAACTGGCGCAGCCAACCTGCCGCCGAATGCCCGCCCTGGCGAATGCTACGCCCGCGTGCTGATCCCAGCGAAGTACCAGGCCGCGACCGAACGCCTGCTTGTTGAGCCTGAAAGCCAACGTCTTGAAACGATCCCGGCGCGCTATGAAAGTGGCACCGAACGCGTGCTCGTGCGCGAAGCATCTGAACGCGTCGAAGTTATCCCAGCCGCATATCGCACCGTTACAGAACGGGTTTTAGTTCAGCCAGCTCAGGAAGTCCTGACGCCTGTGCCAGCCACATATCGCACTGTGACAGAACGTATCCTCGTCAAACAAGGCTACACGACCTGGAAGAAGGGCCGTGGCCCGATTGAGCGCCTGGACCAGGCAACCGGCGAAATCATGTGCCTTGTTGAAGTACCGCCTGAATACCGCACCATCAGCAAGCGTGTTCTTGATCGCCCAGCGACCACAACCCGCTCTGTGCAGCCTGCCGTGTACAAAACCGTAACCCGTCAGGTGGTTGATCGCCCGGCAGCGACACGTCGCGTCGCAATTCCGGCACAATATGACACAGTTCGGGTCCGCAAGATGGTGCAGCCGCCTGCAAGCCGCGCCATCGCCATACCAGCACGCTATGA
>Ga0181596_10000469_pt1 | contig 41499 bp, 20 predicted proteins | sample 041ome_6_FD_148655 | JGI IMG/M metagenome (GOLD analysis project Ga0181596, IMG submission 148655) | Coastal salt marsh microbial communities from the Groves Creek Marsh, Skidaway Island, Georgia - 041402US metaG (spades assembly) | ecosystem: Environmental > Aquatic > Marine > Intertidal zone... | reverse complement strand
CGAGCTCGACGGATTCGACGACGCGACGCCGCGACGACGCGACGCGCGACTACCGACGACGCGACGACGACGCGACGACCGATCGGATCGATCGCGCGTCTCGCGGTGTCGCGCGCGCGGCGTCGAACGCGCGTCTTCCATCGATCGATCGGATGCCCTTTTGCGACGCGGCGACCGACCGAATGCGACCGACGACGCGATCGAGACGCACGGCGCGTTCGACCGACGTCGAGATCGAAATCGAACCTAAAGCACCGCGATCGATCGGTGCGATCGAACCTCGACGCGTCGATCGAACGATCGTCGAATCGCGCGATCGACCCTAAAGATCGCCGTCGGCGCCGACGTCACGCCCGGCGGCACAGCGCGACACAACGACGCCATGAGCGACTGGGCCGACGACAGCGGCGATTTACCACCCCTGAGCGCGGGACTGCCGCCGCCACCGACGACGACGACGACGACGACGATACCGAAACCGTCGACGTCGGTGCCGGCGCCGCAGGTCGCGTCGCCGCAGAAATCGGGATACGTCCCGCCGCATTGCGGAATCGGCAAGCGGCGGCGGGCGACGGCGGGTCGCGAGGATTCGGTGCGTCGACGACGACGAAAGCGACGCGCGCGAACGACGGCGACGGCGACGACGAGAGGGAATTTTTAATCGATCGATCGCGCGCGCGCGATGACGCGCGAACGCGTCGCGCGAGAGAGGGGACGCACGCGATCGCGATCTCGACCGCCCCGCACGATGGCGACGGGCGATAACATTGAGGCGTAACCCTGGACGAGCGCGCGAGGCGGGCGACTGACGACAACGACGCGCGCGGTTCCGATCGAGCAGGCGGTGACGATAGACGAGGCGATGGATGGGATACCGGACGCGACCGCGGCGGCGGTGGATGGGGCGGCGGCGGCGGCGGTGGATGGGGCGGCGGCGGCGGCGGCGGACGGTTTTCGCGCGGGGAAGACTACGGCGGGACGTCGTTCGGGCGGCGAGACGATCGCGGGGGAGGAGGCGGAGGATGGGACACCGGACGGTCGCGATTCCGCAGAGAAGATAACCCGTTCGCGCAAATGGAAGAGGAAGAAGCGGCGGCGGCGAGAAACGATCCTGACTCCGAGGCGACGAAGATGTTTACCGGCGAAAACACCGGTTTGGACTTTGACCTGTACGACGACATTCCCGTGGAGACGAGCGGGCGCGACGTGCCGGAGCCCATCACTTCGTTCGTCGACCTCGACCTCGGGGCGGCCGTGAACGCGAACATCAAGAGATGCAAGTTTAAGAATCCGACGCCGGTGCAAAAGTACGCCATTCCAGCTTCGCTGGCGGGAAGAGATTTAATGGCGTGCGCGCAGACGGGTTCCGGTAAAACGGCGGCGTTTTGCTTTCCCATCATCGCCGGTATCTTGAAGCGCGGTCTTCAAGGCGGTCATATGAACCGCAAGACGTATCCTCTCGCGCTCGTGCTTTCGCCGACGCGCGAATTGGCGAGCCAGATTCACGAAGAATCGCGGAAGTTCGCGTACCAAACCGGCGTCGCCTCGTGCGTCATCTACGGTGGCGCTCCGGCGGTGGAACAATTCCGCGCCATGGAACGCGGGTGCGACATTCTCGTCGCCACGCCGGGTCGTTTGATCGATCTCATCGATCGCGCTAAGATCTCGTTGAGCAGAGTTCAATATCTCGCGCTCGACGAGGCGGATCGCATGTTGGACATGGGTTTCGAGCCGCAAATTCGACAAATCGTCGACGAGCGCGACATGCCGCGATGTGGCGAGCGTCAAACGATGTTGTTCTCCGCAACGTTCCCGAAGGAAATCCAGCGAATGGCTTCGGACTTCTTGGACGATTACGTCTTTCTCACGGTCGGTCGCGTCGGCTCTTCGCACGCGTTGATCACGCAATCCGTCGAGCGCGTGACTTCGTACCACGAAAAGAGCAATATGCTTCTCGATTTGGTCGAAGCCGTGCCGGGTTTGACTTTGGTTTTCGTCGAAACGAAGCGAGGTGCGGACCAGCTCGAGGATTTCTTGTACCAAAACGGTAAGCCCGCGACGAGCATCCACGGCGATCGCACGCAGCAGGAGCGCGAGGCGGCGTTGAAATCCTTCCGAGCGGGTAAGACGCCCATCCTCGTCGCCACGGACGTCGCGGCGAGAGGTTTGGATATTCCTCACGTCACCCACGTCATCAACTTTGACTTGCCATCGGATATCGACGACTACACGCACCGCATCGGTCGTACCGGGCGCGCGGGGAAGAAGGGTCGGGCGACGGCGCTGTTTTTAGAATCCAAAGACGGCCAAATGGCTCGCCCGTTGACGGAGCTCATGAGCGAGGCGAACCAGGAAGTGCCGACGTGGTTGACGCAAATCTCTGGCCATTCCTTCGGCGGTGGTGGACGTCGTCGCGGTGGTGGTGGCGGGAATAGATTCGGCGGTCGCGACTACCGCAGCGGCGGCGGCGGCGGCGGCGGCGGCGGCGGCGGCGGCGGCGGCTGGGGCCGCGAGTAAATCGACCCGCCTCGCGCGTTCGCGTTCCGAGTATGAAATCCTAGATGTGTGCATCTGTTAGATGTTAGACATTCGTGTTGTGATATTTTCTACACTATCCCACTACGCCATCACACGTCCCCTCGCGTCTCGGCCGCCGACAAAGACGACGAAGCCTCGACTCGACGAAAACGGCCCCGCGCCCGCCCCCCTCGCAAAAGATTCCTCTTCGGCACGCGTAGGAATAAAAAACCAAAATCACCCCGAAACCCCGTATACAACGTGAAACGAGTCCATGTACCGCGCACCCCATTTGTGCGACGGCGTCCCCCGCCTCGTCGTCGCGGCGTCGTCGTCGCGGCATCGCGCGACGCGTCGGACGATGAAGTTCGGTCAGCTCTTCGCCGCGACGACGGCGTCGATGGCGCCGAACGTGCGAGAGCAGGTGCGCGACGCGAACGCGCGAGCGCCCGGAACGACGCGACGACGACCGCGCGAACGACGACCGCAAAACGGGGCGACGGGCGATGGCGCGGTAGAATATTCCCAGCGCGCGACCGTCGCGGAGGGGGTGGGAGGGCGCGCGTCGCGCGCGTCGCGCGCTCTAAAGAGAGACAAGAATGCGCGCGAAGGATGCGCGCGAGGACGCCGCGAATGGGGACGGTTCGCGCGCGATGGTGGGCGTCGAGCGCGCGAAGACGGCGAACGGAGGGCGGCGAGACGCGCGAACGACTCGAGGGCGTTGACTGACTGATTCACGCGATGCACGCGCGCGGGAAGCGTAGTTTTTGGATTATAAACTCTTGAAACAGGTGTTAAAGACACTTCCGGAGAATAAGGGCGATGTGAAGCCCGCGACGGCGGGGGAGGTTCACGCGGGGGAGCGGGCATTCGTGCAGGCGCTGTCCAACGAGTTGAAGAAGTTTAACGAGTTCTTCATGAACAGAGAGGAGGAAATCGTCATGAAGGAGGGTCATTTGCAGCAGTTATTCGATCAGAACGAAGAGCGCATCGCGAGCGCGTTGAGCGCGGGGGTGTACGACGACGCGTGTTTGGCGGGAGACACGGGCATTTGCCAGAAATTTGCCAACTTTCACGGAGAGCTCGTGTTGTTGGAGCACTGGACCAATTTAAACTACGCGGCTTTGGTGAAAATTTTGAAGAAGCACGATAAGCGATCGAGCTTGGCGCTGCGTTCTCCTTTCCTAGTCAACGTCCTGCAGCAGCCTTTCTACAGCACGGAGGTGCTCACGGCGATGATCGGTCGCGCCGAGGAGCGATTCCGCGCCATCGAGCACAGGATTCGAGAATTCTTGGGCGAGCACGTCCCGCGCGCTGAGCTCGGGACATCGCCGCAGGTGCAACTGAGGGTATCATCGGACGGAAGCGAGATTAGCGACGACGACGACGACGCCTATTCCATCGAGCACACCAAAGCCGCTCTGAACTGCTGGCAAGGTTTGGACAAGAGCGAGGCTTTGCAAAACCCGCTCGGCACGCCTCACGACGTTCAGTGAAAACTTACGCACTAGTTTCTCGCACTCCCACCGCGCGTCGTGACATCTCGCGCGTGAATGACGCATATTACCCTAGCTCAGCCACACGTCTGGCTGACCACCATTCTTTCCTTGTTGTAAGCTTTTTGTTAACTTGGCCTCGAACCGTCTTGTCTCGCGCGCGCGCATCACGAGCCATTCATCCGCGCGTCGTCGGACCGATCGATCGGCGCCGAAGCGAAGGGACGCCACGCACTCACCTCCAGAGTCGAGACCGCGCGCGCGCGACATCGACGCGCGCTCGATACGACGGCGCAAATGCGACTCCTCGACGGGTCGCCCTCGGCCCAATACGTCGTTTCACGCGAGCTCGTCGTTATGCTCGACGCGCCGCGCGCGGGCGTGCCTCGGCGCGTGCGCGAGCGATTCGAAAGTGCGAGCGAGACACATCCATCATCCAACGACGAACGACGAGCGGTGTCGAACGAGCGCGACGTCGAGGTAGGCTGCGAGTCAAGATACGAACAGCCTTTTCTGACGACGCGACTCCGTGAAACTGACGTGACTAACGACGTGACTGACGACGTGACTGACGACGCCTCGTCGCGTGAGCTGCAGATCGCTCGAGCATTTCTCGACGCACGGTTGAACGGTGAGCACGAATACGAAGGCTTTGAAGCGCTACTGTGCGACGAATCCGTGATCTCTCTGACGACGCGACTTCTCGCGCGCGTCGAAGAGCGCGGCGAAGCCAAATTTCCAGCGAAAATGGTTCTGAGCGCGTACATGATTTGCTACCACGCCGATGTGGTCCTCGGTGGTTCGAACGCGAAGGAGGTACCGTGCGAAGAAACGTCGCTCATTCATTCATCCAAGGCGTTGGTTAACGCGTTCGACGCGCTCGCACTCACGGTGTCGCGCTCGGGCACGTTCACAGCCACCATCACGAACGCGTTCGAGCGCGCTTGGCACACGTGGACTGCAGATTTCAAAATTTGGAAATCGAAAGACGCGTTTAGTTTGACCCAAGAGCTCATACGAATCGGTGTTGCGATGGAGTCTTCGATGATTCGTGTGTGCGGCGCTCGCGGCGCGCTCGATTCCACAGTCGATCTCGGTGAAGAACGCAACGTGATACGCTCCGCACAATCGCACGATCGCGCGCTCCTAAGAGAGAAAGTCTTCACGCTTTCGGGTAAAAGCGCAGTCGACGAGTTCGATGCGATGATTACAAGAGTTCGAGCCGCGGGCTTGAGCGACGAAGAGTCAGCGAGGGCAAAGGATACTCGCACGGATCGGCTCGACGAACGTCGGCGTAAACGGGAAGCCACGAGCGCTCAAATCGCCGCCGCGATCGAAAAGGACAAAGAACGCGCTCGTCAGCAGATGGCTGGTGAAGAAAACGTTGTTTCGAGCTTTGTCGAAATGCAAAAGGATCAGATTTTACACGAATTAATGCTGGACCCCGAGTGGAAGCTCAGAGCACCACCAAAGTCACCCGTTGAGGACGATCCCGTACGCGAGCAGGTCGTACAAATCATGAAGAAGGCGTTCTGGGACATGGTGTACGAATCACTTGTTCATGATACGATCGACACATCTATCGTTCGCGCTCGAATTTTCGAATGGAAAGACGCCATCATCGACGACACTTTGATTTTGGATCGCCAGACGACGGAGAGCTTGGAACTGATCCAAAATTCACTCAGCCTCATCGACGTCAACTATCTTGAAGCGAGCATCTTGCGCATGGAAAGCACACCTACAGACACATCAGAAGCTTTGCGAACCTCGCTCGATCATGGTTACACGGCTCTCAATGCGCTCGCGAATGGTTCCGTGAAGGACGATCTTAGCGCTGCGTTTGACAATCTGACGCGAGAACTCGAGACGGCGACGAACGCGGACAAATTCACTTTATCTCGAGCGATTACTGATGCTTTGGCGTTCTTGTTTGATTTTCGCGAGCGTATACACCAATCGATGAGCCTTGAAGCAGCCAACGAGGCGATTGATGCACTCCGCGAGACGCTCGCGGTGATGCCAGATGGCATCGAGTACGCGACAACGCGCTTCTTGCATCGATTTGATGTGGAAGTCGGGGAGACCGAACTCGCACTTGCGTTTCCTCGCACGTGTGCTTGGCTTGAAAGCGTCGTCGAAGAGCTTCCGACGCTCGATGCGACATTTGCGCCTCTTCTCGATTCTCTCAATGTCGACCGCTGGCGAGGCGTGCGTCTGAGGAGCGGTTTCGAGACTCGAGCCGAGGGCGCGCAAAAGACTTCTTCGGAAGTAATCAGTTCAACTTTACATCCGACCCGGGTCATGTCTGTGAATGGTGTTTGTCGTGTCGCCTTTGCACGATTGGTTACCAATCCCAACGCCATGATTCAAGACTTTATCCCGGAAACGCTTGAAAACGACGTGCAACGCATCGATTACTTTTGCCGTGAGTTTCAGAACATTCAAACGCTTGCCGCTTGTTTGATGCTCTCCACGCAACTCTGTCGCTTAGAGGTTTTCGTGGATGTGGACGCGCTCATTGATCGAGTCGCGGTTCTGCTCTCTTCGGAACGAGACCTACCGGCGATGTCTCGCGTCGCCGAGGTCCTCTCCGCGACGCTCCCGACGTCCGACGGCGCCCAAACCATCACCAACATGCTTCGCAAGCTCACGGGTTCCGACGATTGCGCCAATCCGATGTCTGTCGCCATCATCAAGGCCATACGATCCGCGCTCACGATTCGTCTCCTTCACGGCTTCGAAGGCGAAGCCGTTGATAGGGCGTGCGACGCCCGGCTCGCCGCAGTCTTCGCGTCGCGTCTCCGTCCTCGCGTCGACGCCATCGCTCGCGACGCCGCGCGAGTGATCAATCTACACGCCACCGTGCGCGCGCCCGTGGTTTCGGCCTTAGTGAACAAATTGCTCGCCAGAGATGATGAAATTTAACGCTCTTCTTCGCGAATCAGAGGCACCCGGCGCTTGAAGAATCTTCAATAAAGATGAACCGCTTTTCCGTAGCCGTTGCCCACGCGTCAGAATTCTGCATTCAGCGACTCGCGCGGCGAGCACGCCGCGCTCGAAACGCCGCCACGTTGTCGCAGGAGAACAACGATGTGTGCGCACGCGACGAATCCACCGTCGCGCGCGACGAAGCGCGCCAAGGCCTGCCGTCGCTCGCGCGCGTCGCGAGTCGACGCGTCGATCGCTCGTTACGACGCATGCGCGCGTCAATCAGTCGTAGACGCTCCAACAAAGGAACGGATGGCGAAGCGTGCTTAGTTTTACACGGATGGCGAAGCAACGCCGACGTGAGCGCGCTGCATGCGCGAAGGTTGCGGCTTTTGAAGCGATTTAGAAAGGCGTCGTGCGTGAATGGCTCGGAGGAGGCGCCGCACGCGGCGGACGAGACGACGTCTGAATTAATCGATGGACCGTGGTTCTCCTGGGTCGACGACGCGAGTGATGATACGTTTGAAAATTTGGAAAGCGAGCGAGCGACGGCGTTAATGACGGCGGCGCGATCGGTGGCAAAGTTTGCCATCGAACACGGGCCGTTCAAGTGCGCGGTGGGATTTTCGCAAGGCGGCGCAATGATCACGTTGTTGTCCAACCCGCAGGTCTTAAGCATGCTGGGGATCGAAGGGGGCTATTTGTGGGACAGTGCGGTGATTTGTTGCGGCGCGTCATCTTCATTGCTCGATCTCGCGGCGACGAAGTGGGGTATCGACGTGCGCTCGTCGGCGTCGCCGATGCCGTCGTTGCACGTGTTCGGTTTTCAAGACAAATTCAAACCACAAGGTGAAGTGCTCATGAATACGTTCCGTGCGTACGACAGCGAGGACCAATTGATCAGACACGCTCTGTATTTAGACTGCGGTCACACGTTGCCGGCGTCGCTCGAGACGGACACTGGTTTTCACGCCGAATTCGACGCCTGGCTCGAGGCGGCGACCGAGGCGGCTCCCCGTCGTTACAGGTCAAACGAGTTCGATGAAGATGTTTTGTTCGACGACATCAAGTCGCTAGAGTATAAGTCGCTCAAGTTTAGTAATCAGCCCACCATCGAGCGCGCTGAGGCTGATATTGAGAGAGCAGAAGCGGAGGGCGCACGCGCCGCCCAAGCGACGACATTTGCTTCAGCCAGAACTCTCGCCCGAAACATCGATGTAAGCACCGCAACTGCGCCGAGCGGGAATGATCTCACGTTCAACACGCGCTGTGCGAGTTTGGTTCAGTGTAATGTGTCGCTAAAGTCAAGCAGAGTGAATATTCTTGACTTTCTAGCGAGGGCGCCTCGAGCGTCTCCGCTTCTTCGAAGCTTGGACGGGGCAACATTGACGTACGGGCAAGCGATCGACTTCATAACAAAAGGGGACGGTGATTTACGTAAACTTGGGGCAGATTCGTCATCTGTTTTTGCGTATAATGTCCCTCCAGGCCCGGTCGGTGCGCTAGCTTTTCTCGCCGTCGCGTCGCAGTGCACCGCCGTCCCTTTGGACCCCGGCATCGCCGAGGAAGACGCCTACGAAGCCCTGACGTCGTGTCGAGTGTCAATGCTTGCGTTATTTCGAGGAACCGACACTGAAGCAATTGAAACGGCAGCTTCTCGAGCTCATATACCGATTAAATGGTTCGTGATGACGGAAGCTGATACTAAACTTGCCGGTTTGTACGCGCCGGAATCGTCTCAATCGTCAACGAGTGACGTCGCGCCGCTCGTACAATCGAGTGAAACGATCGGTCTTTTGCTTCGAACTTCTGGGACGACATCCAAGTCAAAAGTTGTTCCGTTGGTTATCGGCGCGTTGACTTCAAACGGCGCTACGCTGGCGGCTTCTCTTGAACTCAAAGCTTCAGACGTTTGCATCAACGCCATGCCTCTTTTTCACATCGGTGGCCTTTCGTGTTCCATCTTGGCGACGATCGCGGCGCACTCTTCTGTCATCTGCTGTCGTAAGTTTGACGCTCAATCGTTTTATGACACCATTACGACGTCGCATGAAGTCAAACCGACGTGGTACTCAGCAATACCGACGATTCATTTGACAGTACTGCAATACGGTCAAGCTGTGGCTCGTGGCGCAAAGCCATCGCATGCTCTTCGTTTCATACGCTCTGGCGCGGCGGCGCTCAGCCATGCCGACGCAGAAAAGTTGCAACGATTTTGGGACGTGCCGATAATACCGACGTATAGTATGAGTGAACAAATGCCGATCACTGGTAAAGGTGTCCACGTTCCGCTCGCCGAGCGTGCGGATACCGTGGGCCAGCCTCTCTGTTGTTCGTTTGCGCTCGTCGGTGATGGTCATTGCAGACTCACGGCACCTTTTGGACAGCAAGGTGAACTCGTCATCAGCGGTGATAACGTGATGACGGCGTATCAAGATGCGGAAGAAGCTAACAATAAGACTTACTTCTACGTTGCCGATAAGCGTTACCTTCGCACTGGCGACATCGCAAAGATGGACCACGATGGGTTTGTGTACTTGACTGGTCGTAGTAAGGAGCTTATCAAGCGCGGGGGTGAGCAAGTGAGCCCATTAAAAGTCGAGGCTGTGCTCGTGCAGCATCCATACGTGCGTGTTGCGGTAGTCTTCAGCGTTCCTTCGGCGCTTTGGGGAGAAGAAGTGGGCGCCGCGATCGTATTGACCGACGACTTTGATGGGCACGAAGACTCGGCGCTCTCTTCAATCAAGTCTTTCATGGGAACATCGAAAGAACTATCTCGATTTGAAATTCCTGTACACTGGAAATTTGTCGCTGACGAAGATTTACCCAAAACATCGACGAAAAAGTATAAGCGTGCGGGTTTGGCCGAGATTTTAAACGTCGCGAAGAAAGTCGACGCGTGCACTTTGCGGCACTCTAAAAAGGTGACGACCCCGTCGCATGGTCTTGCAGGCTTGCGCTATTGTATGGCTGTAAGTGTGATGTTTAACCACATAGGTGTCATTTGGCAAGGCGAGGACGAACGTGATCCTTTGACGTATGGTCCAGCGTGGATGTCTGCCAAGGCGACGACGTTTTACTTTCCAGCGACAACTTTCTTTGTGCTGGGTGGCTTCACGCTCAGCGCCGCACTGAACGGCAAGGAAATCACAAAAGGAACATGGGGATCGTTCTATAATTCAAGGTTTCAAACACTCTTTCCTCTGTACTTGCTGTCTTTGTTTCTCGGTCTGATCAACGTCCTCGTGGTGTGTCGCCCGGAAACTTTTAGTAGCGAATTTAGCTGGCAACCACATAACGCAACGCTCACGCTCGACTCTGGGGCGTGGGCGCAATGCCAGACCGGTCCAGTGGAGATGCCCTACGGCGCTTGGCTCTTCATGACCCTCATCGTTTTCTCTTTCGGGTTGCAAACTTGGTTCCCGCTGTGGCTTCTCAGCTCGTGGTTCATGTACTACACGTGGTTCAACGGCGTTTACTATTTCATTATTCTCGTGTTTCCTTTCATGCACAACGCGCTCGCTCGCGTCAAAGGCGAATTCAAAGCCGTACTGAGATGGTTCATCGTTTACTGTGTCGGTACTCTTATCACCGCCGGGCTTTTGGGATTGTACTACGCCTTACCGGCGTGGGAAGAGCACGACGATGTCGCCAAAGTGAAGAGCTGGAAAGAAAATGTGCAGAACATCTACGCACTCAGCACAATGATGTTTCCGCCGTATTGGGTGCCATGTGTCGGTACGGGTATGGCCGCATACTTTTGGTACGACGCCGTACGGCCAGTAGAGTCGCACAAGCGCGCGTTGTACGGCCACTGCGCCGATGTGCTCACGCTCGCATTTTTCGCCTTCCATCTCGCCCATTTCCTTGACATTGATTGGCCTTATCCGACCAACGTCACGGGCAAGATGTGGGAAGTTGTACCCGAAGAGCATCATCGCTGGGATACAGGCATCAATCGCTATGTATGGAGCGTCATGATCACTCGGTTGTATTCTCCGTTGATCGCCGTCTGGATCGCTCTGCTGTCGATACCGAAGGGCAGCCGAACGACTCGCCTTCTTGAATCAAACTTACTAAGCAAAGTGCTCGCCCCGACGAGTTATGGTTGCTTCTTGTTCCACCAGATCATTGGACAGTGGTATTGGTGGGCGACTCGTAATGGAAATGGCATCAAGACCGCAGACGTTGGCGACAAGACGTCGTGGATGTGGTGGGCGTATCCGAAGGAATATTACTGGTTCTCGCCGCAGCCGTTACCTGTGGCGTGGTACGAGTTCTTCTTCATCGTCGGAATGACGACGTGCTTTTCGGCGGCGGTAGACAGGTGGCTCAATACTCCACTGACGGTGCTATGGATCAAGTTTATAACCTTCTTCCGGAATATTATATGGCCGAATTCGGCGAAGAGCGCGGAGACTTCGGGTAGCAGCGAGGAGTCGTCGCCTGAAGACGCGGTGATCAAAGCAGTCGCCGCGGTCACGGGCGTCGACGAACGAGTGTCTCTCGACGACTCCTTTGATGAGATCGGTCTCGTTTCTGTCGGTCTGCCAGTGCTCGTGGGTATAATCAACGCCGGCGAACAATTCGCCGTCATCTCGGCTCAAGAAATAGCGACGTGCGCGAACCTTCGTGACGTCGTCAGAATAATCGCTTCCAAGCGTGAATCGGCTCGATCGAGTGTAGGGTTTGGAACTAGAAGCTCTCTGTAATAAGTTATCACACGCTAAGCATCATCGTCACTCAAACGACGACGAGTTGCGTATCCTCTCCTTGTGCTCGTGCGCCTCGCGTCCGAGGAAAACCTTTGCTCGACTGATTCAGTCACGTCACAACCCAGACGCCATGAACTCGATCAAGCGTGCGATCGCGCGCGTGCTGGCGTCAGACGAGTTACACTACGCCATCATCCCCGTCATCATCATCGTCGGTATGAACACGACGCCGAAACCGAGCATTTTGTCGCTCTTGACGCCGATTTAGACGAGTGTAGAGATCTAGAGATTAGCAACGAACGAACGCATCGACCGCGACACGGATACGAGTGTAATGAAAACGAAGTGGTTTGTTACAAGTTGCGCGTTTTAGCTTCGCTCGCGCAGGCGTCGATCAAAGTCGGAGAGGTCGTAATCATCGCCGGCGCCCTCGTTGGACGTGTACACGGCGTCACCCACGACGCGCTGGGACGCAGCTGAGCTCGCGGCGGCGAGCTTGGCGGCTAAACGAGGCTCTGGACTCGCGATACGGCGAGCTGCGAGCAATCGAGAGTTATTGCGAGCATCGATTTCCCGGTTCTTGCCTTGGTTGCGGAAATAGCGCAACAGCGGAACGACGAAGAATAATACGCCGTAGCTCAGTAAACCGGGGAGCAAGCCCGAGAAGGCGCGCGCCAACTCCACGTACTCTCGGGTGCGGTACATGATTTGCGGGTCGTTAATCATCTGCGCCAAAATCACCACCCCCACTAAGTTCGCAACGCCGAGTAAACCCGCTTGAATCTTTTGCGACGGCTCGGCGAGCGAAAACACCCATCGCTCCTCTTGCGCCAACGCCTCACTTTCGCCTCTACTTCGCGCCGTTGTTTTTCCAGCGGTGGACTCCATGTTAGGAAATCGATAAATGATCGATCCTGTGACGGTATTCACCTCTGGCGTGCCCTCGAAGCGGGTGAGCGCGGGCAAGACAAAGGACTCGTCTTCGTATCCCGCCGTGTCCAGAAACGGCGCCAACTGCTCCGCCGTCACAACGCCCTTATTCTTTTGAATCAAGCGTCCAACCAACTCCCAACGCCGCTTTTCGAAATCCAAGTTCGGATCGCCGTCGCCGAAAACAAAACTGAAGACAGCCTCAAAAAAGTTCATCTCTCTGTCGCGTCTTCGCGGTCGGCGATAGTAGTACGGATCCCAATACCAAAACAAATCAAACGGCGAAATGTAAAAGCGCGGCCCAGCGAAGCCACCACCGCGCCGATCTGAACGATCGTCACTACTCTTGGCGCTCATGAGGGCGAAGATGGCGGTGTAGACAATCATCACGCTCGCCACGAGCGACGTTCCAAACGCCACGCGAAAAACGTACGAAGCTAAGCTTTTCGCCCCGCTCACGATCGGTTCGATCTTCATCTTGAACGATTTCGAGCTCAAAATCCCTCGTGTCGACCTGGGAAACACGTATGTGAGATCGCCCGCGCTGGATACTTCCAAAGTCGCTCCTGTGTCCGCCGCCAGCGCGTTGAGCGCCTTTTGCGTCTCGAACACGCTCGCCCCCGAAATCGAGCTCACGTCCCCCACAGTGGCGCGATACTGCGCCTTCTCGATCGCTTTAAGTGTTTTTTCGCGCAATTCAGCGTTCAAATCATCGCTCTCCACGCGTCCTCCCGGGGCGACGGCGAGCTTGTCGTCCTCCGCGAGCGCGCTCTCGCGAGGCAGGTCCAACTCGACTCGATCGTCGTAGTCCCATCCTCCTCGCGCGCGCGTCGTCACCGCTCCATCGCGCGCGCGCGCGAAGCGCGTCTTTCGCGCGACGCGCCCGTCCTCAGCGCGCGTCGCCGCGTCGCTCGCCCGCGCGCGCGACCTCGTCGGCGTCATCTTGGACGACGCGCGAACGACGACGACGACGACGCGCGGCGACGACGACGACGCGCGCGCTCGAACGGCGCCGACCGCGAGCGGCGGCATCGCGCGCGAGTTGTGCGTCGTCGGCACCGCGGTGGCGCGCATGTCGATCGAAGCGAAGGGCGCGTCGTGAGATGACGCGATGCGACGCGAAGGACGAGCGAGCGACAGTGCGAGACGCGCGACGCGCGCGATGTCTCGCAAGGGCGGATGGGGACGCGGGGACGAGGATGATTATTACGACGATTACGACGACGACGAGGCGTACGACGACGACGACGAGGCGTACGACGACGACGACGAAGCCGCAGGCGCCGGGCGCGAGGCCCTCGAGCGAGCCGAGGATGGCGAGCGCGCGACGACGGGCGCGAGGGCGGCGAAGACGAGCAAGGCGATGGAGTTGATGAAGACGAAACCGACGCCCACGCGCGTGGGGATGAAAGAGATCGAGGCGCGGATGGCGGCGGAGAGAAACGCGAGGTATCCCGCGGCGCCGCGCGGGCCGAGCGGAGGCGGCGCGAGCGCGGGGAAGTTTGCGTTCGATACGCCTTCACCGGACGCGGCAGCGGCGGCGGCGCGAGCGCGGGGGAGTAAGTCTGGGGCGAGCGCGGCGATGGAAACGACGGAAACGCTCGTGAAAGAATTTGCGGCCAAGACGCGAGTCGGCGGCGACGCGACCGCGTTTGCGGGATACGAAGCTTCGAGCGCCGAGCGCGCGGCGTACACCTCACCGGAGGGCGGTGACGTGCACGTCGTGATATTAGGACACGTTGATGCGGGGAAATCGACGCTTAGTGGGCGATTGCTGTACGCTTTGAAAGCGGTCGATGACAGAGCGATGCATAAAAACGTGCGCGATTCCAAGGCGAGCGGGAAATCGTCGTTCGCCTGGGCTTGGGTGATGGACTGTAGACCGGAAGAACGAGAGCGCGGGGTGACGATAGACGTCAGCATGAAGCGATGTGTGTTAGATGGACATCGACAGTTGGTAGTTTTAGATGCTCCTGGGCACAAAGATTTCGTGCCGAACGCGATTTCCGGCGCGTCGCAAGCCGACGCGGGCGTTTTGGTCATTGACGGCGCGATGGGTGGATTTGAAAACGGTTTCGCTGCGACTCCAGGTCACACGGGACAAACGCGCGAGCACGCGCGATTGGCGCGGGCGCTTGGTTTACATTCCCTCATCGTCGTCATCAATAAGATGGACTGCGTTGAGTATGGAGAGGAGCGATTTAGATTTGTCGTCGATGCGCTTCAAAACTTTCTCATCGACGACGTCGGTTTTAGCCAAGAACAGCTCACGTTCGTGCCGGTTTCGGGGATTGAGGGTACAAATATTTCGCCCGATGACGCGGCTGCATTGCCCGATGCATTGGCCTCGTGGTATCGAGGCCCGACGCTCGTAGACGCGTTGCGAGCGGTTAAAATTCCATCTCGAGGAGCGCCGAAACCGCTTCGCATGCCAATCGCAGACATCATCACCGAAGTGCGCTCTCTCGGTGGAGCCGCGTGCGGTGGTAAGATCGAAGCTGGAAGCTTGATGAAAGGTCAAAAGCTACTCGTGATGCCGGCCAACGTTTCGGCCACTGTGAAGTGCGTGGAAGTGGACGGAATAGCCGTCGACTTTGCGCCGATTGGCACATCCGTGGACGTCGGCTTGAGCGACGTGGATTCGCGGCATTTAGAAGTCGGGAGCGTTTTATGCCATGCGTCGCATCCAATAACGCCCACGGATGAGATTGAAGTCCGTGTGCTCACGACGGACATGCTTCGTGTGCCTTTACTCAAAGGCTCAAAGGTTGTTTTGCATTCGCACATGCTCGCGTGCGACGCAACGATTGAGGAACTCGTCGCGCAAGTGGACACGGTGACGGGAGACGTGGTAAAGGCAAGTCCTCGGTGTATTACGCGCGAACAGAGCGCTATTTTGCGTATTCGCACGTCTAGGAATATTTGCGTCGAACCGGTCGAGATTTCACCGACGTTAAGCCGCGTGACGCTTCGCATGAATGGCAAAACCATGGCGCTCGGTGTGGTGACTGCGATTTGGCGCTCTTAGTTGGCTAATTTCTAATTTCTACTTTGGAACGCCGTACACGACTTGATTCGCGCCTTCTATATCTAGATACTGTACTTCGCCCCCCGTTTTTCGCGCGAGATAATCCACGAGCGCCATTCTCTCGGTCACCGGCGCGCCGTCGCGGTCTCGTCTGTGCTTGAACAAATCCGGAAAGACGCAACACGGAACTACGGCGAACGGCTTACTGTATTGCAGCGCGAAATCGACGATCGCTTCGGTGGCCTGATCTGGATGCATACCGATAATGGCCGAACAATCTTTGAACTGTGCGAAATTTTCACTGGAAAACTCTGTTCGAATTTGCTCGCACAGCATCGATTCCGCCTCCGGCGCCGTCGACTCGTCCGTCTTCAACTTCTTCTTCAGCCACTTGTGCTGTTTCTTGTTCAGCTTTCGCTCGCGCGGTTCGACAAGCGTGCTTTTGATTCCTAATTTTGTATGTAACTCAAACGACACATCGCCTCGTCCGCCCGCGACGTCCAAAACGCCGGTACCCGCGTTTAAAACTTCGGCGCCAAACTTTTCGAGCAAAAATTGCGCGAATCGCTGCGCACGCATTTGTTTGCTCGCCACCGAGTCTCCGTGCGGGTCCCCGCACTCTTTAGCCGCGATTTCCCGTCTATTCGCCTTACGCGCCGCGATCCATTCGCGTTGCACCGCTCGATCGTGCGCATACTTGCACTTGTCGCCTTTGGCGCAAAATGCGTTATTGATGAAGAACTTGCACGCGCCGACGCTCGCTCCGTCGGCGACTCTCGAACTCGCCTCGCCGCCGATCCCACTCTCGCCTCCTTCGTTCGGGAGGTACAACTCGCGCTGAAACGCTTTCCCTGGATTCACTTTCGCCCACTCTTCGACGATCTCGACCACTTCCTCGCACGCCAACGACCACTCGCCGTGCGCGTTCGCCGCTCGCCGCGAGAGCGTCCCGCGAAACGCGCCCGTGTTCCCGAGCTTCAACGACGTCTTTTGCGCCCACGCCACGTCTTCGTGCGTCACGAACGCACCATGCGACGCCTTCACCACCATTTCGATCAGCTCGCCAGCGCTCAACGCCGCGTGCGCCCGCGCGCGTCGTCCGTCGTCTCGCAAAGTCGCGTCGTCCGCGCCAACCGCCGCCGCATCGAGCGCGTCGTCCACGCGCACGTCGTAAAATGCCAAGCGCTTGCTCACGCGACGTCGACCGATGATGCGTCCGCGCACGATGACGTCAACCGCGCTCGCGCCGTCGTCGGCGGCGGCGGCGCGCATGACTGCGCGACGCGATGCGACCGACGCGCGTCAAAGTGACGCGCTCGGGGCGACGACGACGCGCATCGGGATGACGACGTCGGTGACGCCGGCGCGCGGCGCGAGGTGTGCGCGAGGTGTGTCCGCGCGCGCTCTGGCGCGCGCAGACGACGCGCGACGCGCGACACACGCGCGCGGCGCGGCGTCGAACGCGATGGATAAAACGCGCGGCGAAACGACGACGACGACGACGACGAGACGAAGCGGTGGACGACGACGTGACGCGCGAGCGCGCGCGAGCGCAGATGATGTCGAAGAGCGTGTGACGTCGACGCGTGAAACCACGACGGGGCGGTTCGGGAATGGAAACACGACGAGACGAGACGCGCTCATGGCGGCGGCGAGCGCGGCGGCGCTGCGAGCGACGGGAGCAAACGCGGCGGATGACGACGCGCGACGGTTGTTCGAGCAGAGGTTCCCGGTGCTGTTTAAACCGTTCATCGGTCGTGGAACGCGCGCGACGGTGAAGCGAACGATCGTGCCGGGACAGATGTGGGCGTTTGAACAAAACATCGAGCTCGGCCCGCTCGAGACGACGATTCGATGCGTGACGTGCAAGCTAAGCGACGGTTCGCTGTGGGTGCACGCGCCCTTAGCGCCGACGGAGGAGTTTTTTGAATTTGTGGAGAGTTGTGGGGATGGTACGAGCGCGTGCGTTCGATACGTCGTCGTGCCAACGTACGCGTTAGAGCATAAAATTTTCGCCAAGGATGCGCTCGCGCGATGGCGAGGCGCCAAGTTATACGCCTCGCCGGGGCAGTTTACGTTTCCCATTCGCGACGTCTCTGACGAAATAGTGTTCGGGAAAAAGGTGGACTTCGTATTACAAGGAAGTGATTTAGACGTGAGATCGCCTGTAGCGGTGCCTTGGAAGGATGAGATCGAGTTTGAGACGCTCGAAGCGGGAACGTTTGACGTGGGATCGACGAAGCAGACGATTTACGAGACCGCGTTTTTTCACAAACCAAGCAAGACTTTGATCGTCACCGACGCCTTGGCGCAGATCCCGATCGACCCTCCGGAGGCGAATTCCGTGGAAAAACTCTTAGTCGTCTCCCAGCGATCGACGGCGGACCCCGTGCCCGAGGACACGCCCGAGGCGCGTCGCGCCGGGTGGGAGAAAACGGCGTTGTTGGTGAGTTACTTTTTCCCCGAACACGAAGAGCTCGACCCGGCGGCGCCTGGGACGGTGATTTGGACAGACGGTTGGCACGACAACTTTCAAGCCCTCGCCGGTCGCTTGCTCGTTCCCCCGGTCGTGCGCACGCTGCTTTACGCTCAAAATCCCAACGCCGTTCGCCGTTGGGTAGCCGCCGTGAGCTCGAGGTGGGATTTTGAGCGCGTCGTCCCGGCGCATTGGGAGGCGCCCTTGGCGTGTTCCCCCGGTGATTTCAAGCGCGCGTTCGCATTTTTAGACGACGATGCGATCGATGCGTTTCCCGAGGGTGATTTAAAGCACGGTTTGCAGCCCGTAGCTGACATAGTGCTGAAGAAAAAGTAGTACACGGTGTGTTTTACAACGCCGGCGTCGCTCGGCTGAGTCAGCATTCTTTCCAGTCATTCGCGCTCGTTCGTTCCTTCCTTCGTTCGTTCGTTCGTCCGTTCGTTCGTTCGCTCACTTCGCGGGATCGTTCCAGAGATTATTCACGTGCTTGCGCGGTGATCCTTTATCCCAGGACGATCGCCACACCTCTTCGTGTTTCGTCATCCCCGTCGTCCTCGTCGATGCGTTCGATTGCGTCGATGTCACGAACGAGCGGAACGCGTAATACGTCGCCACGCCGACGCCCGACGCGACGCACAGCGCGCCGAGACTCGTTCGCGGGAGTTTGAAGAGTTTATGATTACGCGCGTAATCTTCGTGAATCGTGTGCGCGCGATGTAAATCAACCATGGGTGACGGCGGCTCGCCGACGTCGAGGTGTGCCGACGCCGACGCGGGCCGTTCGCGATGACGATTGGCCGTCGGCGCCGCGCGGCCGGTCGCACGTCGCGACGCGCGGTGAGGACGACGACGACGGGACGACGGGACGGGACGACGACGACGGGACGACGACGACGGGACGACGGGACGACGGGACGACGCGCGCACCGCGCGCGCGATGGACGACCGCGCGGTGTTTAAAGATGGCACGAATGCGTCGCGTCGCCGAGGCGAGGACGCCGTGGAAACGATGCGCGAGAAGCTGGAGAAGACATCCATCAAAGCGTTGCGAGCGTTGGAGGCGAAAGACGCGGAGATCGCGCGATTGCGCGCGGAGCTGCGGGCGCGCGAGCGAAGAGAAGGGGCGACGACGGCGTTTGAACGGCGAAGACACGCTCGACGCGGAGGCGAAGACGAAGGTGAGATGAGCGATGAGGAGACGTTCGAGGACGAGGATCGGTATCGAAACGCGCGACGCGGTCGAACGTCGGCGTCGGCGTCGGCATCGGGCGCGCGCGTTGGGCAATTGGAACGGGAATTGGAAGACGAACGCGCCGTCGTCATTCGTTTGAGGCGAGAGCTGCGCGAGGCAAACGGAAACGCGGAAAGGCTTCGAGAGTCGCACGAAGAAGCGAAGAAGTTTGCGTTGGCGAGCGAAAAACACGCGGGGGCGTTGACAGAACGAATGCAGCGCTTGGTGTGCGCGCGAGATGAGCGGTGGAGCGAGCGCGAGAATGCGGCGGATGCCTCGGAGAGAGCGTTGTCGGCTCGCGTCGCCGCGCTGACGGTCGAAAGCGCGCGCGCGAGCGAAGAAGGCGAGCGATGGCGGGTAAAGGCGCAAGATTTAGAAGAAGAATTACGCTCAATCAAGGCTGCCACGTTCGAAACCGAGATCTTGAATGAAGAGGAGGACGAAGACGCCGGCGCCGCAGAGTCGGCGCATCGATTGCGCGTTCGACTCGCCGAGACGCGTCTCGCGCTTCGCCAGGCGCTTGCCTCGGATAGCGCTGAAGCGAATACGATGGCATCATCGCAGACCAGCGAGCAAATCGGTGATGCGCTCTCGATGATGTCGCAATCATCGAGGATGACAGCGACTAAGAGCGCGCGAGACAACGCCAAACTTGCCTCTGCTGAAGAGAAAATTTCTTCTCTCAAACGCGTCGTGAAGGAACTTAGAAGTACGAATAACTCGCAAGCGAACGAGCTCGGGCGATTGGAAATGCTATTGAGGGAACAAATCGCGTCGAGCAAACTCACGCTAGAGTCCGCGGAGGCGACTTCTGAAAACGCGACACACGAACGGGAATACTTCACCAACACCTTGCGCGAACGCGAAGAAGAATTACTCGTCTTGAGAGACACTTTCTCGGTATTAGAAAGTGATCGTTCGCCTGCGACAGCAGATGGTGATTGGCGGCGAGACGAAATGAATCGAGCGCGCGAGAAGATTATCGCCCTCGAGACTGAAAATGCGTCGCTCGTAAACGAGAGAGAGCTTCTCGCGGGCGAGGTGCGACAGTATCGCCACGAGCTCAAGGGTGAGTCGGAGCGCGCGGAGGCGTACGAGAGCATCGCCAAATCTGCGCGCCAGCGCGAAGAAATCTTGTTCGCACAACTCGAGTGGAAAACTGAAGAGTGCATCGCGTACATGGATGCGGAGCTTGAGCTGCTGAGTCGTTTAGACGACGCCGAGCGAGACAACTTGGATTTGGAAATCAGTCTCAAGTCGTGTGAGAAAGCGCTTCGACTGCAAGTCGAACGGTTGAGTCAATACAGCGCCACGCAGATCGGAGATTTGAAACGCAAAGTTCAACAGAGCGTGACGGATACCGTTTCAACAGACGCCGCGGCGAACTTTTGCCGCGGTATCCAAATCGCGCTGCGACAGACAGACGACGGGGAAACCACTGTCAATCAAAGACTTGAAGAAGCGCTCTTGGATGCGCAGCGCACGATTGCTCTGTTGGAGTGTACGTCTATTAAATACGAGAAGGCTTTTACTTCGGCTATGAGGCACGTGGAGAAGGCGGAACATCGCAGCGAGTCGACAAAGACAGCGTTTGATCACGTGTGCGCCATTCTCGAACTTTCTCAAAAGTCGTACGCCTCTCTGAGCTCCAAGGCCATGAGTTCGTTGGAGAATCGACTCATGACGACGCACGCTCGCAACGTAAAGTTATCACAGATAATTGTGCGAGGCGAAACGGACACGGGCGTCGAGCTTAACGAAATGGAGGAGGAACTGCGCGATCGCGACGAAAAGATTGAATTAATGAAGGCGCGCATCGACGAGCTCGAAGTCACGGGAAGCGAACTCATTGGCGCTCGCGAGTCGGCTGCGAGCGCTATGCAAGCCATGTCGGTGGCCCGCGATAAGGCGAAGAAGGAAGTGTTCGAGGAGCAGGATCGCTTGCGCGAAGCCCAGCGCACGATTGCCGAACTTAACGCCCGCGTTGCGCAGCTTCACGAAGAATTTCGGGCGTCGATATTAGAAGATCAGGCGGACCAATTGCGCGCGTTAGTCGAAGAACAAGCGCAGACGATCGCATCGGCGTCTATGGAGCTAGAGAAACGAGTGAATGCGGAAACGCATGCGCAGGAGAGACTGGCAGAAATCACACGAGAGCTCGAAGCGACGCGTGAAAGCTTTGAGCGAGCGACTGCAGAGCTCGAAGAAGTACGGGAATCTCGCGCAAAGCTCGTCGAGCGGACAGATGGACAATCTGAACACCCCGATGTCGTGACAAAATTGAGCCAGCGCGCATCCGAGCTCGAAAAAGCGATTGAGGTTCGAGACGATCGAATCAGAGAATTGGAAAAGTCGGCGCGCTTCGAGACGGCTTTGGCGACAAAGGGAACGACGGCGACGCTTGGTGCGAAAGTTGATCCTCACGATGCGGAAAGCTTAGTCACTGTCGCGCTCAAAGACAACCGAGCGGCTGCTGTCGTCGCAGCCGCTGCGCGTGACGAAGTCGATCGACTGAAGGAAGAAATCAGATGGCGTGATGACGCCTTGGCTGCCGTCGGCGCGTCGACGACAAATGTCGCGATGGACGAATCCACGCGAACTGAACTCGAAAATATCAAGTCTCTTCTCGAAGGCGCGTTCAAGCAACACGAAGGACGGTTATCAGAAACCAATCGCTTGGTCGCGCGCGACACATCGACTTTGCAAGCATACGCCGAGGTAATGACGGCGAGGCTGCTCAACTTGGAAGCCGAAATCGCGGAACAAAAGCGAAAAGAAGAGGAATGGCAGGCGAGCAACATGCCGGGCGATGATGAGCGTCGCGCGCACGTGGAAAGATGTAAGCGCTACAGAGAGCTCATGCAACGCCTGCGTCAGGAGCACGAACGCGAGCGAAATAAACTGTTGGAATTCGTCAAGGAGTCGGAAGCAAAGATTGCCGATTTGACCAGGCGCGTGCAGAGCAGCTGGGCAGGAGAATCCGAGGCTGAAGTCGCCAATCTCAACGCGCAGCTCGTGCGCGCAAATCAACGAATCGAAGAGCTCGAACGTCAGCTAAAAACCAAGCAACTCGCCGTCGACGCGACAGAAGGCGGTTTCACTTTGCTCACAGAAGTCGAATCCGCCGACGCAGAACTTCGAGACACCAGCGCCAAGCTCGCGACGAGCGTCGAAGAAGCCGCTCGACTTCGCGATGAACTCGAACAGTGCAAGACGCAAATCGAGTCGATGAGGGAAGAAACGAAGAAAGCTGTGGAGAAGCAGCTGACGACCCGATTCCGGCGCGAGCTGGCGAGACACGAAGATGAGATCGAGCGATTGCGCGAACGTTGCTCGGCGTTCGCACCGCCGTGCGCATCCCTGGTTGAGGCTGTGCGCAAGATGTCGATACGCTTGTTGCGTATGTCAGCCGCTGTGGCGCACATGTCGAGACAAGCCCAAGGCAAGCAGTCGATATCAGAAACCCTGATGGCGAAAGATGCGAACGAAGTTGCTTCTTTGGTCGGGTTGTCGCTCGAGGAAATCACCTCGGTGTTTGCAGTGCAAAACATTCGTTCCGACGGTTCCGCGGATGAAGCGAAAACGGCGCTGAGCATGTTGGATTCACCGGAAAATATCGCCGCTGCGATCGCGTGGTGCGAGGCGCGTACCTTGCAACTCAACGACGCTTTGACATCGGAGGCTCCGATTGCCGAAGTCTGGAGAGACGATGCACTCGACGCCGTGACGTCGCTCGTGCACGATCAAGCGAGCGCGGCGGAGACGTGCCTTCGCGAGTCCACGCCCGAACTTCAACGCTGGTGGATGGGATTAGCTACTAGTGACTAGGGAATGTATTATTTTCACTATTTTCCTACGCTAATTTTCCCGCCTTCTGTAGCGCGATGCGTGCCTCGACCCGCGCCTTCGCGATTTGTGAATTTATCGCCGCCTGTCGCGCCTCGTCCGCTGGCGGTGGGGCCACGACGGGTTGTTGCGGACCAGCGCTGTGAAACGAGATTCCGTTTCGCTTGGCGAGGTACTTCTCCGTGACCCGCTTCTGTTCATCAGCGAGCGCACGAGCGAAATCTTCCTCCTCCACTGGCGATTCGTCAAACGCAAATTTTGCCCCAGTGGCGAACGCGTCGCTCGCCGACACTCCATCTCGCGCGCAGGTCTCCATGAACTCTGGGTTCCTAAAAGTCGATGACGTGAACATCAACGCGCTCGGCGTCACGCCTCGTCGTCTCGCGACGATTAAGAGGTCGTTCACTCTCTGTTGCGTCGCCTTCGTCTCCTCGCTCGTCTCGCTCGTCTCGCTCGTCGTCGCCCCGTATCTCGCCGCGATCGCCGCCACCCACGCGTCGTCGTCGCCGTCGTCGCCGTCGTCGTCGTCGTCGCCGTCGTCGCCGTCGTCGCCGTCGCGATCATCGACGTTCACCCTCGTCGTCATCGCCGTCGGTCGCGCCGGTCCCACGAACGCATCCTCGCCGTCGCTCGTCGCTTCGTCCGCCGTCTGCCGCGCCGATCCAGCGCGCGCCGGTCCCACGAAGCCACCGTCGTCGCCGTCGCCGTCGTCGCTGCTTCCGTACTCTCCCACGAACGCGTCCATCGTCGCGATGGGACGGCGCGACGCGTCGGCGGCGTTCGTCCGAGTGTCGCGGCGCGAACGCGCGACGCGCGATATTTTGGTTGTCGCGGATATTTTGGTTTTTCGAAAATTCGAATGGATGCGATCAAATCTACGTATACGGTGTGTAAAAAACGCCATCACGAGTGGATAGGGTTCTGCATCCAAATCTTTAAATCGCGCGGCGCAGCTGTCGACGTTTTGGCGCGCAAGATGACGGATGAGTTTCGACGCCGCGCCGCACACCTCGCCGCTCGACGAGGTTATAAATCTAAATCTCGAGCGAAACGAACTGCATCGATTCGATCGTGTTCCGCGCGAGCATCGCGTCGTCATCCGCGCTTGAGGGAGCGCGCACGGACAACGCGCGCGCGAACGGCGTCGAACGAATTCGCTTGTTCCCCCGATCTCGACACATCGCCGATCGCGCGCATCGGCGACGTCGATTTCGAGCGCGTCGCGGGAGTGTTCGGTGACGAACGCGCGCGTGGACGTGAGAACGAACGTCGTTCGTTCACCGCGAGCGGCGCTCGCGCGAAGGCATGGCTGGGAAACGCGCGACGCCGGTAAAAGATGCGTCGAAAAACAAACCGAAAACGACGCCGGTGAAGAAGTCGACGATGAAGGCGCCGCGGGACGGGGCGTCGGCGCCGAATTCGCCGGCGGGGCGTGGAACGCCGCGACGAGCGACGGCGAATAAGGCAACAGAAAGAATGAAGGAAATGGCTGTGAAGACGGAGGACATGGATGAGGACTACGCGTTCGACGGGGATGACGATTACGCCGCGGCGCCGAGCGCGCCGGCGAGCGGGCGCACGACGCCGAAGAAGTACAGAGCGCGCGTCGTGGGAGGATCAGCACCGCCGACACCGATGAGCAAGAGGTACGCTAGTAGTGGTTCTTTGATTTTATCTCCGTTGCGCGCGTGAACAGGACGGCGCGGATGAGAGAAAAGGGGAATCGCGATCAGGGCGCCCGCGGGTGCCCGCGACGCGTTTCCCGCCCGAACTGCGTCGCCGACGGCAAACGCGCGCCTCACGCGACGTTGACGCGCTTCGGGCGCGTTGAAATCGCGCGTATACATGGATGACTGACGAATATTTTTTCACCTCTTGTTTCATTTTTAACAGATCTCAGGGTGGTTCTCCGCGCAAGAGCGGAGACAGCGACAGCGGCGCGAGCGGCAACCCGAGAACGCAACTCGCGGAGCATTTGCCCGTGATTGCGGATATCGGTGGTATGTTTGCCGATCTTGTCAGTCGTGTTCCGGGCATGGAGAACTTCTTGACGGCGATGAAGCGCCCGTTACGCGTCGCGACGATGTGCTCTGGCACGGAGTCGCCGCTTCTCGCACTCGACAAGATTGGGGACGCCACGGAAAAACTCTATGGTACGCGTCTCGCCGTCGACCACGTGTTCTCGTGCGAGATCGAACCGTTCAAGCAAGCATACATCGAGCGTAACTTCGCGCCGCCAATCCTCTTTCGCGATATTCGCGAATTAGGCGGCGACCAGGCGACGACGGCTTACGGCGCGAAAATCAACGTGCCGCACGACGTCGACATGCTCGTCGCGGGTACTTCTTGTGTCGATTACTCCAACTTGAACAACGAGCGTAAGGGTCTCGAGGCACAAGGGGAGTCTGGTCAAACGTTCCGCGGGATGATGAACTGGATCAGAAAGAGCCAACCACCGATCATCATCTTGGAGAACGTGTGCAACGCGCCGTGGGATCAAGTGCAGAAGAAGTTTGAAGACGAGGGCTACCACGCGCGTTTCATGCGCGTGGACACGAAGCGGTTCTACATTCCGCACACGCGTACGCGTGTGTACTTGTTTGCGTGCAAAGCGAGCGATGCATCGCTCGTCGAAGCGTGGAAGGGTATGGTAAAGTCGCTCGAGCGACCGGCGAGCGCGACGCTCGAAGCATTCCTCTTCGACGCCGACGATCCTCGTGTACACGAAGGTCGACGTATGTTGGCTCGCCCGGGTGAAGATTCGACGCGCGCAAACACTGACTGGGGACGGTGCGAATCTCGTCATCAACGCGCACGCTTGGAGGAAGGTTTGGGTCAGCGTCGCCCGTTCACGCATTGGGATGGCGGTTGCACGCTCCCCGACTTTGCATGGAACGACTGGGGTAAGGCTCAGACCGACCGCGTGCTTGACTTGATGGACATCGACTATTTACGCCTTGCGCAACTTGATATTGATTCCATGCACAAGACTTTGGTTTGGAACCTCTCTCAAAACGTCGATCGTACCACCGGCTCGGTCGCTCCGGGAATTTGCCCGTGCCTGACGCCATCGATGGTGCCGTTCGTCACCAACCGTGGTGGTCCTCTCGTCGGCATTGAAGCTCTGAGCTTACAAGGGATTCCGGTCGATGACTTGTTGTTGACCCGTGAAAGCGAGAACCAAATGAGCGATTTAGCCGGCAACGCGATGACGACGACCGTCGTCGGCGCTTGCATGCTCGCCGCGATGACTCTCATGACGGACAACCTCGCCGCAAAGAAGCACAAGACGGCTCGACGCGCTTTACTGCTTGACGATGATTCCAAGGAGAGCTCGCAAACTATGCAAGGCTCGCTGACAGTCGTTCAAGCTGCTGCGGCTAAGAAGACGGAGGTCGTCGGGCAAGACAAGTTGGTGAAGCGTCCCCTCGATCTCGGCATGAAGCCAGTCGGGATGAAGGAGCTCCTCAGCAAGGCGAACAGATCTGCGCGTTTGTGCGTGTGCGAAGGTGAAACTGGCACCACTGATGCGGATTCTCTCGTCATTTGCCGTGACTGCTCTCACACGTGCTGTATCAAGTGCTGCGGGCGACCCGAACACAACTACGAGAAGCACGTCGTCGATCGCATCTTGCCGGAGGATTTCAAAGAAGACTTGAAAAACTCTCTGCCGATGCACATGAAGTTGGATGTGAGCTCGGCCAAGTTTACGAAACCGAAAGAACTTCTTGGTAAAGTGTGGGACGACTGGATGGACGCGATCAAGGCTATTGGGGAAGCTGATTTCTTGTTCCGAGGCATGAAGCGAACCAACGTCTGGCGCGTGTATTACTCGTGCGCTTCTGAGGACAAAGTACGCTTGGAATTGCGCATCGCTCCTAACGCGGCCGAGTGGTTGATCTTCGTTGATCCTTCCATCAAGAAGGGCAAACCGGAGAAGTTCCATGAACGCCCGTTGATGCGTATGCTCTTGGACAAGTCGGCGAAGAGCGTCTTGGACGGCACGTGGGAGTTCTTCTCGCCAGAGTACGCCGCGGTGCCGGTTATTCTTGAAGGTAAGGGCGAACTCGAAGATTCTTGGCAGATCAAGCTCGGTATGTTGACCAACAGCAAGCTGAACGGTGACGTGAATTGGCCGGAGGAACGTTGGACTCAGTACGAAGTTAAGCTGAAAGATCCGAAGAACGCGACAGAGTTTGATCGCAGCATCACCGGCACCTACCAGCTTTATGACAAATGCGACGCCGCTCAAAGTTCATTGCACAAGCGCATTGGTGGCCCGCAAAATGGTCGCGAAATGTACTTCTTCATGGACCCCAGACGTAACCAAAAGGGTGAATTAGACTACTTCGTGTTTGCGGATAACCATCGTCGTTTGATGTATGGTGAAGACCGCATGGAGACGGCGCACTTGGATTTCCGAAACCTTGGACAGCCTCCTTCGGGAGATCGTTTCCGTCCGAGTGATAAGAAGGTTGTCGAACACATGGCTCACACGTTTGGAAAATGGACTGCTTTGCCGCAAAAGGTTGCCCTCATGCCCGCCGTCGTCCAAAACGCCGTCGTGTTGACGCCGCCGGTGAACGCCGTCCCGACTCAAGGCGAGGACTCGTGCTCGAAGGCGGTTGCCATCATGCGTTGCTCCGTTCCTTTGTCTAGCGTTGATGTCGATTTGTGGCCCGAGAATGGATACACGACTGTGCGTCTTGACAAGAGTCATGCTACCTTCCAACGCCTCGAGTGGTTCACGTCTCGCATGGAACTTCCGAAGGTTGTGGAGAAGTGGAACCAGCTCAGCGACGATCACGCGTTGTCGTGCGATAAATTCGCTTGCTCGCGATGTGCGCCGACGCCGCCGACTCTTTTGTGGAGCCGACAAGTCGGTTCGCACAAGATTCAAGCCCGTGAAGATCCGTTGCAGGCATCCAAATATGAACAAGCGCTCAAGTGTCGACCCGAGCCATTCGTCGTGCAATGGACTCGCGAGAAGACGACGGGCAACTTGATGATTGCTGGTAACCCAGCTACGCTCGTTCATCGTGCTCTTGCGCTTGTCGCTCCGTCTGGTGTTCGAGGCATCGAATCAAAGGCGCCGCATATGTCGTGGAGAATCGTTCGACACGACGACCGCCCGATGGACAACTTTGGGGAGTTTGAATTGAAGAGCAACCGTCACGACAAGCAAGTTGCGCAACCGCCGAACTGGAGCAAGAAGTACCCACTTCGCCCAGAACAACTGCGCTCGCTTGGGTGGATGGTTCAGCAAGAGATCAACGAAACGCCGTTCGTGGAAGAGGAAATTTGTGAAAAACTTCTTCCGGCTTTGGGCCTTCGCATGGATGGCAAGGCGGAAGTCTCAAAGGTGATTCGCGGCGGCATCGTGGCCGATCAAGTTGGTTACGGGAAAACGGCCATCTCCATCGGGGTCATCTTGGCGAACCAGCTCAAGTTCCCGACGCCCAAGCAAGCTAAAGTTGATGCTCCGGTCAAAGCGATTCCGACCAAGGCAACGCTTGTCATCGCGCCGTCTCAGTTGCTCCGCCAATGGCCGAGAGAGGTTGAGAAGTTCAGCGCGAGAGGTTCTTTGAACACGGTCGTTCTCAAGACAATGTCTGATCTCAACTCTTTGACGGCGCGAGAGGTCATGGAAGCAGATGTTGTCATCGTCGCTACGACTCTCTTCAGATCTTCGCTGTACTTTGAGCGTCTCGCGCAACTCGCCGGTCGACCTTCTCTTCCGGATCCGAAATCTTCGAGCCAAGCGCGCCACTTCACGAGCGTGTACAAGGACACTGTGGCGAGCCTCGAAGACCAAGTCATGCGATTGACCGATAAGAAACTTGGTGTCGCTGAGGTTGCCAAACACGTTCGTCGTGGCACTTCTACGCTCAGCGACGTCGCCGTTACAGCGGCGCCCAAACGTCTCAAGGGCGCAAAGCTCATCGAAATGACCGAAAAGGCTGGCGGCGAAGGTTACGAGTTCGTCGAGGCCTTGCACAAGGAACGCCAGCAGGCTTTGGACAAGGAGAATGTTCAAAAACCGATCAATGTTGAGCCGACAAGTGCTCCGGTCACGCCGTCCAAGCCTAAGAAGACGCCGACGAAGAAGACGCCGACGAAGAAGACGCCGACGAAGAAGACGCCGATGAAGAAGACGCCGACGAAGAAGACGCCGATGAAGTCACCGATCCGCGCGTCTGCGCGAAACACGCCGCGTAAGTCATACGCTGAAGATGATAGCATGGAAACTGATGATGAGATCTCTGATTGGGATGACGATGAATCGCTGGATGGCAGTGAAAGCGAGGAATTCGTCAAGGAAAAGTCGACGCCGAAGCGTAAGCGCATCGTTAAGCAACGAAGCATGGAAATTGACGCCGATGGCAATAAAGATCATTGGGGTCTCGAAAGCGCTCAAGCTGAGTACGACTGGCGTGACATCAAGTCTGTTCCTGTCGAGCTATTCCACTGGCGCCGCGTCATCGTCGATGAGTTTACATACTTGAAGCCGTCCGATAAGGCCGTCGTCATGGGACTTCAATCTGAATCCCGTTGGTGCTTGTCTGGTACTCCGCCGGTGGGCGACTTTGCCGACATCAAGGGTACCGCTGCTTTACTCGGTATCAACCTCGGCAGCGACGAAGTTCCGCGCTATAACAAGTCGGAAATCACGAAGGTGGAGACGTTCCAATTCTTTAAGGAGAAGCCGACACAACAATGGCACAAGCGAAGATGGGAGGTGGCGCAAGGCTTTTTGAACCGTTACATGCGACAAAACATTGCTGAAATCGATGAGATCAAGTTCAAAGAAGATGTGTGTGATGTTCAACTTCGACCAGCTGAGCGTGCTATCTACCTTGAGCTCGATCACTACTTGCAATCCATGGACATGAAGGCGAAGAAGAAGAAGCGAGGCGCGTCTGAGAGTGACCGCGACGCCCGTCTCGCTGCCGTCCTCGGCAACTCTTCTTCCGCAGAAGAAGCACTTCTGAAGCGCGTGGCGCACTTCGAATTGGATGACGAAGCGGGAACTGCGCTTCGAACTTGCCAAGACATCGTGAACGTTCGCAAGACTCAACAAGAAGATTGCTTGAAGGAATTCGGTGAAGCCATTCTCAAGGCGCGCGCCATGTTGTCGCAAATGTCTCAGATGCCTGACTTTACTCCGGAAGACAATCCGTTCATCCGATGGGAGAACGGCGTTCAAGGCGAAGGTATCGGTGACCCCACAGCGAGCGAACTTCTCAAGGGCGTTCTCAAGGAGCAAACCGAAGCCAAGGCTGCTAAGACCGCGCACCTCTTGCAAACGCGCCCGCCCGTCGGATCGACCATCGCGGTGTTTTCTGTTGAAGAGCAAGAATGGATTGAAGGTGAAGTTCGCGGTTATAGTGGTCAGTGGAAGCAAAAAGCTTCCGTCTACTACGACGCCAAGACTCGTAAGGATGAAGATTTGACCAAGGTTGACTGGAAGGTGGTCAAGGCTGTTGAAGGCGAGCCGAGCTCCACGATGGACTCTGGGAAATCCGTATCCATGAAGAAGACGAAGACGGCATCCCTCGACGATAAGCTCTGGGAGCTGCGAGAGCATACGCACGGTCTCCGCAAGTTGCAAAAAGAGCTTGTCGGTCGAGTGCGCTCTTTGCGCTTCTTCCAGTCTGTTCGTGACTTGCAACAAGCCAAGATGGACGATTCGGTCAAGTGCGAAGCGTGCTCGAAGAAGTTTGCCAAGTCAAAGTCTGGCGTCCTATCTACGTGCGGCCATATTGGTTGCGTCACCTGCCTCAAGGTCAACGCCGAGAACCAAGAGTGTGGCGTGAAGAACTGCGATTGCGCTACTCGTGACACGTCCGTCGTGACCGCGGTCTCTCTTGGCACCGAGGCCAGCGCGGACTCCAAGTCTATCAAGACTGATGGTGGCGTCGGCGTGCACGGTTCAAAGATCATCGACATCGTCGCTCACATCAAGTCCATCCCGGATGACGAACGAATCCTGGTCTTCGTGCAATTTCCTGACTTGATGCAACAAGTGAGCTCCGCGCTCAACGAAGCTGGTATCAAAACGCTCAAGCTCAAGGGCTCGGTGCATCAACAAACGGGCGCGCTCGACGAGTTCCAAAAAGAAAACTTGAAGAAGGATGATGCTCGCGTTCTCTTGCTTTTGAGCCGAGACGAAAGTGCGTCTGGAGCCAACTTGACGACGGCTAACCACGCCATCTTCGTTCACCCCTTGCTCACGAACACTGCTCAGGAGTACATCGCCAGCGAGACGCAAGCCATCGGTCGCATCCGCCGCTACGGGCAACAGCGCGAAGTGCGCATCTGGCGCTTCATCGCTCGCGATTCCGTCGACTCTGAAATCTTGAGTCAGCGCGCCGCTGGCTTGATGCAGAACTAATAACAGACTAGATGCGCTTCTTACTTTACTATTACTGCAACCGCAAAGAAACACCCTCATATTGACGACAGGAGGTGGTCTGATCCCTCTCAAGTCTGCCAGTTGTCGCCAACACACATATATGACGATTTGTAACGTGTTTTACATACAACTATATCACCTAATGACGCTCTAATACCAACGCGTCGTCGTTTTCATGAACCAAGCATCTCGTGCAGTTTCGGTGCTTCGAAGCTGCGCGTAGAGCGGTAGTTGGTCTTCAAGAACTTTCCTCGTCGCTCCGCGGCGTCGATCAACGCGCGGAGTTGGCGCCGAAGGTGGATCTTGACTCAACTTTATCTTCGCCAACTGTGAACGCAGGCGCTCAGTTTCTTTCGTCTTCTTCTCGAGTTCGATGGTCAGGCGTTCGTTGCGCGATTTTTCGCGCGCCAACGCCCCTCGAAGCTCCTGAATTTCTCGCTCTTTCGCGTTTGCTTTCGAACGCCGCTCTTCGCTTTCAACCGCTGTCGCGTTCTTTGTCGCCGTCGTTCGCGCAGCATCGGCGCGACGTCGTGCCCAAAATAACGCCATATCTAAATCAAACGAGACCGGCGCTAGCGCTCCCGGATCGTGCGCGCCATCTTCATCGTCTCGCCGATCGCCGGCTCTGCCTTTGGCCCTGGCGCCCGCTTCCTCATTCAAGTCACCGGGGAACGAGGACGTCGACAGTTCGTCGTCGAATTGCGCGTATTTTTCCAGTCGCACCTCTTGTAGGTGTTTAGACACCCGCGATGCCATCTTCTTCGCGTACTCCTCTTCGCTCAGTGCGTATTTTCTTCTTCTCTGTTCGGCCTCGATGTCCAAAGCGCTCACCCACGGCGGTCGCGCGTCGCCGCCGTCATCGCCACCTCCATCGGTCGACGATGATGATGCGTACTCATCGTACTCATCACCGTCTTCCCGCATCGCGTCGCTCGCGAGGTCGTCCCACGCAGCGCGAGGTCCCATCGCGAGGCGACACCGAACCGCGCGACGTCGTCTGTCGCGTGATTCAAACGTCGGTGTTCCAGATTTCAGGGCGTCCTCAGGTTGTAAAACCCTCACGATTTTTATGATTTATTTCTTGATCCCACATACTATAAATACTGTCTTTAAAGTGCCGTCGCTTCGGGTTTTTGGTCGATCCGAAGCGTCACGAACGTTGCCGTCGACACGCTGGTGGTGGTTGACCGTCGCGGCGGCAGAGTGACACACGTCGTCGTTCAAGCATCGCATCGCGCGGAATTTCGAGTGAACGCTTTCCTCATGCTCTCTCGTGCGTTCGCCGCCGACAAAGATCGTCACGCGGTGGCGGCGAACGCGCGCGATGACGATCACTCGCCTTCGGTGCCGACTGGATTAATGACGCCTTTGCGGAGCGACGAAGACGTTGCGTGCGCGAGGGACGCGGATATTTCGGCGAGCAGTGCGAGTGGAACGCCGAAGTCGAAGTGCTTCGTGCACGCGCCCGCGGACTCCCCGAACGGGACACCGCAAGAAAACCGAGAAGCCGTGCTGGCGCGCATGGAGCTCGTCCAGCGCTGGCCCACGCGAGTGGAGTTGTCCGCGGCGGAACAAAACCGTGCAGAGATGTTTTCGCGCTCGTACGAGGACGAAGACGATGGATTCATGCTTGCCGAGCGACGAAATGAAGCGTCGACGGTGCGTCGCACGCTGCAAGCGTCGCAATCGCTGAGTTCGATGCCACGCATCGATTCCAAGCCGCCGCTGGCGCCAAAACCGACGCTGTCGCGCGCCAGAGCGTACGCTTCGGAGGCAGATTTGAGCAAACTGGTCGACACTCATGACGAAGGGCCCGTGTCTTTCGGGCCTAGTGTTGCGTTAATGCTCGTCGATATCCAACCCGTGTATTGGAGCTTGGCGCCAGAGGTGCAGGCGGCTTTCCCCACGTTTCCTGAAAATGTTTCGCATCTACTCGCCTCGGCGCGAGATGCGGGCTCGCACGTCGTCCACGTGAAAGCTTCATACACGTATGACACGTGTCCGTGGCTGAAGAACTTCCAGCGATTGAACCCAGGTCGACGCGCATACGAGATCGATCCGTCCGAGGTGGAGGAGTTTGCGCAACCGCGCGAGGGCGAAACCATCGTCGACAAGGACACCTTTGGCGCCTTCATCCACGCGCCAGATCTCGCAGTGCGACTGCGCGAAGCTGGTGTGAAGACGATCGTATTCGCTGGGCTCATCACGTCTGTTTGCGTGCAACATTCTGTTTTCGGCGCCTTTAACGCTGGTTTCCGAGTCGTCGTCGCGCACGACGCGTGCGGCGATCGCTCTCGCGCTCGTCACGAAGCCGCATTGATGCTTTACGGCAACTACATGTATGATGTCGCATCGACGAGCGAGTTAGTGCAAGAAACCGTGGAAGCGAAGAAACGAGAAGAAGTAGAATCTTCTTACAAATCCACGGCCGCACCGTCGGTTGTTCAAAAACCGCCCCGACCGCTCGCCATCGCGAAACCGACGGCGGTGCACGAATCAAATGTCGCCGATTTGAAGTCCAAGCGATATCTTGTCGCCTCCAAATACGGTGGCTCACCGGTAAGCAACCTTGGGGTGTCGTTGTCTCAAATTTCTCTCGTCGATTACGTCGACAAGCGCGGCGCCCGAGGCGGCCTGTCACCTGTCAGCGCGCTAGATCTTGATAACGCGTCGCTCTAGAGCCGTGTTTGAACTCATTACCGGTCGACCTGTCTTTGACTCGCTCCCTAATCGAGCGTTCTGTTGTTGTTCCACTTATAATGTAAAAATATTGCCGCTACATTTTAAAATCGATGAACACGAGTTCGTCTCCTCCTTCTTGAACGAGTAGTTCGCGCATCACGAACGCGCCGTACTGCTCGGTAAGCGTCTCTTTAAACCTTTTACGATTTTGAGGCGCTCGGCTTGGTGGATCTCCCAGTAGAAATCGGCCACCGCCGCGTTTTACGAGCTTTGGAACGAGTTCCGCGACGGGCAATACAGCGTGCGATTCATAGAGTACATCGCACGCAAGAAGAGTGTCGAACTTCGCTTGATCTTCGCGTACGTCATTCCAGTCGAAATCTTTCACCAAAACGCGATCTTGAAACCCATTTGCCTCGATTGACAGGATGGCGCACGCCAACGCGAGCGGTTCGCGGTCGAAGAGCTCGACTCGTTTCGCGCCCGCGGCGCACGCAACGAGACCAGCAAGTCCTAAACCTGCGCCGAGATCACACACCGTTTTGTCTCGCACCAAAGCCGGAGCGTTTGCGATGTACCGAGAAACCGCGAAAGCGCTCGGCCACAGAGTCGCCCAGTACGGATCTGCGTCGAAGGCCTCGTTCGCGACGTAGTGCTCAACGACTTCGTCTTCAGAAACCGGTCGCACCAATCGCACGCTCAGGGTGTCGGATATGATAATTTGGTCCGTCACGAGCTCGAACACGTCTCGCACGTCTCGCACGTCTCGCTCGCTTGCTCTCGGCGACCGTCGTGGCCGCCGCCGCTTTTCTAACGACCATCGTCTCTCGAGTGCGAACGTCACTCTCGACGCGCGCGTTCGCGTCACCGCCGTCGTGGCGGACATGCGTCAACGCTTCGATCTCCTCTATTGTGGCTCACGACGCATGGTCCGCGACGAACGAAGCGTTGTGTGGGGATTCAACGCCATTTTCTAAGTTTCTACGTACGCTTTCGTTCAAGAAGCCCTGTGCCATGCGCGATTGATTAGCGCGGGGACGACGTGAGTCGCGTATTAATTACGTGCGTATATCGTTCTCTTACCACATGTGTTTCTAGGTTTCTATGCTTCCGTTCAAGACGTCCTTCTCCACGCGCGGTCCGCCTCGCTCGGCGACGCCTCGTCGTCGAGCAAAACTTGTTGATCGTCGTCTCGACGCATTTGCCCGCGTTCGAGCCAGTCGATGTCGTCGTCATCCTTCAGGATACTCACTCGGGGTCCACGTGCCGCTTGAGATTCGCCACCAAAGTACTTCGGGTCGTAGAACAACGACGTACACAGCGCGATGAACTCAAACACCGAAAAGAGAGGCGTCAAGACAATCGTCAACACAAATAGGATGTTGTAATATATTGCGCCGGACACGACACCTTGCGATAAATCGGCGACGGACGCGCTCTTGTAAAACCCAATGGCATACTTGAATGTCACACAAGCGGTGATGAAACCAACGATGCAAGAGACTGCAAACGTGTCCGCGCCGCTCGAACGCAAACACCAAGGAGCGAAAGCGCTGAGCACGGGAGCGATGGTCGAGAAGCCCGCGCTCACGCACGCAAGCGTTAAAGAAGCGCGATGCGAGTGATCGAGCGCACTCTCGTCGCGCATCAAAACCAGCGCACTATGGTGATCTCGCGCTCGAAGTTTAAACAATTTCCAGACGTTGCTCGTCGGTATCGGCACGTGAACGCCCGCATCCAACCAGGAGAACTTGACGCCGTTGTTTGAACATCGCAACGCGAAAGCCGTGAGCTCAAAGCCGTCGTGCACGTCCATGTCGGCGAACCCAACTGCGAGCTCGAGTTCGTTTGGAACTACTAAATATGTGTTCGGAATCGGAGCGACGACGCGCGAGTGCTTCGCATACATCATTCGTAACGCACCGTACGATTCGCCTGCGCGGATGCACTCTGCCATGGCTGGGATCCATTGAAACACGCTTTCGACGCCATCGATGAAGGAATTCGATGTTCGAGTGATTCCAGGAAGCACCGCACCTTGCGCGAGCCGGCGCACGTGTGTGTCCCCACGCCCAGACAAAGCTGCGAGACGTGTTTCTCGCGCGCAGTGTGCGAGCACGGCATCAACCGCTCGCACGTTCAGCAACGAATCCGATCCTAAATGCACCACCCAGTCTCCCCATGTCGCCGAACTTGCACGCGTGGCGAAGTTCAACAACCCGCTGCTTCCTTGAACTTTGTAATTCATCTCCAATGGAACCACAAGCTCGCTGACGCACGACGACGACACGCCAATCTCTTTTGTCGTCACCACTTCGATTTCAAACAACGTCGTCGGTATTGCGCGTTGCAGAATATCCACCGCCACGTCCACAGCGCGCTTCACTGCAAGTGGCTTCGCGTCACGTGATATGTGGAATCTAAAGTAAATTTTTCCGCCTAGCTCCTCCAATAGCTTTGAACGGTCGGGATAAGCCTCTAACCACACCGGCGGCCAGGTGAGGTACGCCGTGACGTGAGCGACGGCTGAAGGAATCGCTATGAAGCTCGCGACCGAAATAATCATCCAAACCACGTTTTCTAATGCATTTAACTCCAACACTTCCCCAGTTGGATTGAGGTAGGCGCCGAGCGCAGTGACGATGACGAACGCGAAGACTAGCGCCATGAAGGAAGCGTACAAGCAGAACAGGCGACACAAAAGCGTGAAGGTCACCGGTTTATATGCTCGGCGCTCCGCCTTCCGACGCAGGGCTTCTTTCGATGACTTGCCCGAGGCACTTTTCTTTCGCCCTCGTTCGGTTGCATCCCCTGAGCGGCGAGTACTCGCTCCGCTCCGACGAGACCTCGTACCGTGCGACGAAGCGGGCTTCTTCACACCACTCAGTAAACCTGTGGTGATCGCCGCGTCCTGACCCCTTGCGAGTGTTTCTGCGGCATCTTCGAATGCATCCGCGTCTTCGCCGTCATCATCTGAATCGCTCGCGTCACCCGCGCGCATATCGCCGTCGTCCTCTACGTCGGTGACGTACGCGTCCGAACTCGTCGTCGACGGCTCGTCGTCATCGAAACCACTCGCCGCGAGCGCGCGCGTGAGATCATCTGGTTCATCTCCGGGTAATCGTACGCCATCATTCTCTCTCCCCGGTAAAACCGCTCGCCAGCTCGGGTCGTTTTGATTGAGCGCCATCGCTGCTTGCGTCAAGGAGGACGGCGATCTTCCCTCGCGTCGTCCGTGTTGGCGCACCGAGGGCGACGACGGCGACGCTTGCGTCTGCGTCTACTTCTCCGTCGTTTTCGTCGTCGCCGTCGATTCCGTTTACACCGCCGCGCCCGCCACGCGACGGGACGCGTCTCACTGTGCGGATTTCGTTTAGTGTTGAACGGCTTACACGTGAGAGCGCGGCGCGCGCGGGGGCGATGTCGGAATCAACTGTGTCCGTATCGCTCGCCAGCGACGCCGACGCCACCGCGCGAGTCGGCGGCGACGTCGGGACAAACGAGGCGACGACGACGACGACGACGCCGACGACGACGGGAGCGACGAAGCCACGCCACAGGAACTTTCGCCATCGGGCAGCGCATGATCGAAAGGAGCGATGGAGGCAGGCACAGACGGCCAACTGGCGCCGAGGCGCGGAGACTGACAGCGAAGACCACAGCGATTCATCGCACTCGGACGCCGCGATGCGTTGGAAGCAAGGATCGAGCGCCGACGAGGCCGACGAGATTGACCTCAAAATGCCAGAGCACTTAAAGCCGGTATTCGTGCAAGGAAAGTTGATGATGCGAAAGAAAAAGCAGTCCAGCGCGCATGTGCGGTCGAAAAAGACGTATCACGCGTCGAGTTCCGAGACGGCTTCGCACTCGTCGCGAAGTATATCTGAATGGGAGCGCGCGCAGACTGCCGCTTGGCGTGGGCAAGAGCAAGCGGTTCCATCTGGTTTGCAAGACTGGGACGACGACGACGACGACGATTTTGCGAATCGGTTGCGCCAGCCCTTGAAGTTGCCATCCACAGTCGCGTCGAGTAGTAGTAGCAGTAGCAGCAGCAGCTCTTCGAGCTCTTCGAGCGGCAGTGGCAACGATGGCTCGGCGAAAAAAGCGCCGTCGAAGCCCAAACCATCGATGCTCACCAGACAAGATCACATCAGGCACGTTGATGAGAGTGACAAGGAGTATTACACCCCTACTGACTCCGACGACACGTTTGAATCCACTGACGGTGACGATGCGAGCGCCGAATGCGAGGACGACGAGGTCGACGAATTTGATGAAGAGTTTGACGACGACGAGAACGGCGCTGAAGCGCGAAAAAAGTTGAGAAAGAAAAAGAAAAGAACAGACAAAAGGGCGTTGGGTAAAGCTCTCACGCCGCCGATGAGTCCGAAGAGCAAGGCGAGGCATCGTTGCATCAAAGGAGAGCTCGCAGCGTCAAAGGCACGAACGGAAGCGCTTCGCGCGCAGCACGCCGCCGTCAAGTACGCATTGGAAGTGGAGAGCGAAACAGGCGAGCGTGTGGTGAATGATGAGCTCAGTCTGGTGCTCGCCGAAGCTAGCAAAGAGAGTGGAACGATCGACGCCGGGATGCGAGTGCGCGCGAGCATGTTTGCGAAGACAAACGGGCTTTCACCTTTACCGGTTTGCACGTGCAACGAGACGCCCATGACGCTCATCGGCTCCAATCACAAAGGTTCGTGTGCGGCGTATTGCCAAATTCACATGCCGTTTGCGGCTGCGAAAATGGGGGTGTACGGAACTTCGCATAGTGAAAATCACGTCGAAGAGGCGACTCGACGTCTACGAGCGGTGTATCTAGAAGAGAAGGCGATCGAAGAAAAGCAAAAGCAAAAGGTGCGAAATGCTGAAGCGCGACGAAAAGCGCGAGGTGACTTTTCGTGGGCGAAGGGTGGAGCCCTGGAACGTCAAGCTGGTGATTCGAGTGACTCCGACTGGGACATAGCGCGTGTGTCGAAGACGGTCGGTGGGCACGGCGGCCCGCCCTTGGTGGTCCCGAATCCCCAGATCGAGCGCTCAAAGCAGCGTCTCGCGGAGCTTCGCGAGTCGCACGGGTACCAACTCTTCGAGACTCGCACACATTACATGATCGTGACCAATAACAGGAGCAAATCATTGTATCGTCTGGCAAAGATCGAGCGTTTTTCAGATGAGTTTCGAATCGATGAAGATCCATTCTTGTACTCACAGATGCAAATTCAAAACTTGCTCAAGATGGCCGCAATGTCGCAGCAAGGGTGTAGACGTATAAGTGGAGGACATGGGATCGTCGGTTTCATCCAGTTGTACAACTTTGAATCGACGTCTGAGACGGGTCTCGACTTGGACGCGATGAACGATTGCAAAGGAGGTGACATTATTAAAATCACTGAACAAATTTATCGTAAGCACATATGGGCCATGAAGCGCAAAGAGCTGATGTTTTCGTTCCTCGAGCGAACGAAGACGGTGCGCGGCATTCCAAGTTACCTCTATCAGCTTGGCCCGCATCAAGGCTATACGCTCTTCAGCGGCGCAGACCAAGTGAGACCCGTAGGCAAGTTTGGTGTGAAGACGCACACGAGAGCGGTGCCGCCAGGAGCGTTAAGCGCCGCCGCGAAGCAGATCGCATCTGATCCCAACGAGACGGCGGGCGCTCCCACAGACATCAACGGTGAAGCCGAAACTGAAGTGGAGCGTAATAAAGCGCAGCAGGATCGTAGACCGAATTGGTTTGATCGCATCGTCGCGAATATCGACGAAGCGGTTCAGAATCAAGAAGAAGAATTGCGAAGGCTTGAATTGAAGAAGATGACTAAAGATCAAAATGACGAAATAGTGGAACAACAGCGCCTCGAGCAATTGAAGCGAGAGGAAGAAGAAGCGGCCGCAGCTCTCGCCGCGAGCGAGGACAATTGGACGAAAATGATTCTCGAGGGTTTCATTGTACCTGAAATTCCCACCGACAACGCGCTTCCGGGACAAGTCATGCAAATCGCTGCAAACAAATACATTTACCGAACCAAGTACTTGACGGTTTTCAGAGAGCTCGATCCTTCTGAAGACGACGAGAGCGATCCAGACGATGCAGCGCTTCGTGAAGAGGATGTGGGGTCGAGTTCGGATTCTGAACGCGCAAAATCGGATAAGAGGCGTCCAGATCAACAGCCATCGTCACCGACGCAGACACCTGCGTCTCCAAAGAGATTCGATCGCTTGAAGAGTATGTTCCAATCGAAGAAGCAACCAGATATTGAGAAGCAGGTGAGTTTTCACACCCCCGCAGACGACGACGTTCTCGCCGAGCGCGCCGACATGCTGCCTTCCCAAATGAGCAAGCAAATGAGCCAAGATTTACAAGAAGCGGATGGTATGAAAACGAATCAGTCCATCCGGCATTCTTTGTCACGTATCATCACGACACGAGCTGGTGTCGCCAAAGACGGCGACGTCCTTCCGCCGAAGTCGCCAAAGTCACCAAAGTCACCAAAGTCTACTGATATCAAACCACAGAAGGAAAACGCGGTGGTGATCAACAGCAAGGTGTATCCCGAGGACAAAAATGTCTTCCAGTCTGACAGCGATCCAGATTGGGATTCTGACGGCGACGCTTTCGAGTACTCTGACGAATCGAGCGACACCGACGAAGACGAAGAAGTTTTCGTCGAGTATACGTTGATTGAACGCATTCTCATCTTTCTCGGGTTTTTGGAGGATCGCCAGGCGAAGAAAAAGGCGGCGCACGAATCATCCGACTCCGAAGAAGAACCCACAGCTGGCATATTTACTCGAGTCTACGACGGCGTCGGCGCGATGATGAATTCGGCGCCGACGGCAACGAAATCAGCGGCAGCCCCTGGTACGAAGAAGCCCAAGCCCGGACAGCGTAAGAAAGCAGATGGCGTGTACAGAAAGAAGAAAGACTCAGCTCACACGAAGCGAAGGCTCACGAAAGAAGAGCTCGCTGCCGCTGTTGAGCGTCGTCGCGTCGCTTTGGAAGCAAGGGAAAAGCGCCGAAAGCGCCGCGCCGAGATCCGCGCCGCGAGGGCCAAGGCTCAAGCGAAAGCGCAGGCGCGCATCGATCGCTACAAATTCGACCCCGATCAAGACATAATTAAACTGCGCTTTAAAGCGTTCGGTGGCCACGCACCGATGATGTTGTAAAATTAATACGCGGGCTAATCAATCTTTTTTAGGTAACTTCGTTCCGTTGGATGGATTGACGAGTGAGTTC
>Ga0181596_10000466_pt1 | contig 41626 bp, 35 predicted proteins | sample 041ome_6_FD_148655 | JGI IMG/M metagenome (GOLD analysis project Ga0181596, IMG submission 148655) | Coastal salt marsh microbial communities from the Groves Creek Marsh, Skidaway Island, Georgia - 041402US metaG (spades assembly) | ecosystem: Environmental > Aquatic > Marine > Intertidal zone... | reverse complement strand
CACGGGATGACCAATCTCTGCAAGATGCACACGTATCTGGTGATTCCGTCCGGTCAACGGTTTGGCTTCGACAAACGTATGATTGTCAAAACGGTTAAGAACTCGAATTCTGGTTCTCGAAGGCTTGGCATCCCTCGCATCGGCTTTGGCCGACATCAGAATCGAATCACCGCTGGATTGACCGATTGGATAATCGATCATCATTTCATCTTCAGCAATGACCCCTTCTGCCAACGACAGATATGCTTTCGACACGCGTTGCGACTGGAACTCGATAGAGACCAGGCGATGCGACAGATGATCTTTCGTCACGACGATGGCTCCACTTGTTTGCCGATCAAGCCGATGGACAATTCCGGGACGCATCGCGCCTCGACAGATTGACTGACGATCCAGATGATCTTGCACATAGTGACACAGTGTGTCGGTTTGGTAATCACCGACCGGATGACAAATCACGCCGGGAGGTTTATTAATGACCAGAATCCACGGATCTTCATACAAGATGTCCAAATCGGCAGGCTGAGGCGCAATCAGCTTGTCGGGAGGTTCTAGCAATCGAACTGTCAGCGTTTGCCCAGGGTAGAGCCGCTCGGTATTCAAAACCTCTCGACCATCGACGGACGCACCGCCATGCTGGACAATTCTCTGAATTCTCCAGGGACTATAATTGCGCAGATGTTTTCCCAGAAATGTATCGACGCGATTGCCGCTGAGATACTCCTCGACCGTCAATTCAATTGTCAGCGGTCCAACCATGCGATTAACAGCATTTCAAGATCGAATTATTCCGATGTCGATTCTCGCACACTCACGAAAGGAATTCCACGCATGATGATGTTGTGAAAATTCATTCGCTTGTGACACTCCCAGCCGCCACAATAGAGAGACACCATGAATCAGGAGAAAGCGATGCGAAAACAGTTGTTAATGGCGATCTTCTGGGGAGTCACTTTCATGACAACAGACGCGAATCACCTTGCGGCACAACAGGCAAATTCTGCCAATGCCGCCTACCAACCCAAAACATTCTCGTCGGAAGACCAACAACTTCTTTATCGTTTTCTGACACCCGAAACGATCGCTCCCGATCAAAAGTACCCTCTCGTCCTCTTCCTGCATGGGGCTGGCGAGCGTGGGGATGACAACACCAAGCAATTGGTTCATGGGCTCTCAGAGTTTATCACGGACGACAATCGCCGAGACTTCCCCTGTTTTGTTGTCGCACCACAATGTCCTGCTGAGAAAAAATGGGTCGAAGTCGATTGGACAAAAACAGAACACGATATGCCCGAAAAAATGTCTGTTTCACTCAAGCTCACCGACGAACTCCTGCATCAAATCTCCGAAGAATATCCGATTGATACCAACCGGATTTACATTACGGGACTCTCGATGGGTGGTTACGGAACCTGGGACTTTATTCAACGCAAGCCGGATTACTTTGCAGCTGCAATCCCGATCTGCGGAGGTGCCGACGAGAACTACGCCGACCGACTGACAAAGTTGCCGCTGTGGGCCTTCCATGGAGATCAGGACAATGCCGTCCCCTTGATTCGTACGACACGAATGATTGCCGCCATCAAGCAAGCAGGAGGAGACCCCAAGATGACCATCTATCCCGGCGTGGGACACAACTCGTGGACACAAACCTATGCTAACCGGGAAGTCTTGAAATGGCTGTTTGAGCAACGCAGCCAGCCAGCGAAAGAGTGCGAATAAAAAAAGCCGCTGCCACTCGATAGTGACAACGGCTTTGAATTCTCAATGAACTTCAAGGATCAGAATTCTCCAACGGGATTACCGTCTGAGACGCCAATCAAAAACTCAAATGTGCTATCAACAGCATCTGTAAGGTTATGATCGATATTTTCGCTGATGAAGCGAACACGACCGTCGCCCATGAGGAAGTGACATCCACCGGTGTGAGGGCTGCTGAATCCCTGACGGCCGGTCGTGGCTTCCACATTGATTTTGACGAATCCACCACCAAAGGCCATGCCAAGATCGGTATTGACGTTATCAGTCGTACCTTCGACCACATCGTTCAACGCTCCACCGTTGATGTCTTTCACGCCGAACAGTGAACCAGCGTAGGTATTAATCTGACCGACACGCCAAGCACGTTCTCCGACCATGATCACATTACTGCTACCATCAGTCATGTCGCGAAATTGTCGCGTGCTGTTACGGAAAAACAATCCATTCGCTCCACTGGCAGGGTTGTTATTCTGGTTACGGCGAAGTTGGCGCGAGTTGTTCACAGCGACGTAGTTGGTTGTTGAAGGAAACACAGGGGTTCCAGCGGTGTCGTAGACTGCACGAATTTCTTGCGTGGTCGCACCGGTATCCATGGCATCATTGATCTGATTACCTGTATCGGAAGGACAACGAAAACTGACAATTGTTTCTCGGAACAAAGCTGGAGCAGCTGCCATCCGTTGTGAAAGAGTAACAGTTCCAACATTGAGTTGATTGTAGAGAGGTGCTTGATCCATAAACGGGAACAGCATCACAGTCCAAGACCAGTGACCTTCATTGGCACCAACCAGAGTACCTTGATCGACATATCCGGGAGGAAATGACCGATGGGTGTCGTGATAGTTGTGAATGGCCAAGCCAAGTTGTTTGATGTTGTTCTTGCAAGCAGAACGACGGGCGGCTTCACGAGCCTGTTGAACAGCGGGAAGCAAGAGCGCCACAAGTACCGCAATGATCGCAATGACGACGAGCAGTTCAATGAGGGTGAACCCTCTGCGCAGACGGGGAGTGTGTAACATGAGTGGTATCCTTTGAGAATGTAACGCGGGCAAATATGCATCACGTGAACTCGCTGATGCTGAGTTTACGATATCGAGGTTCCCACATAGGAACAATCCTTAAAGGCAATTGAGAGGAGAAGTTCGTCCTATTTCGGAACCCGGAATCTCGAATTTGGCACACTAAAAACCCCTGCTTTCAGAGCGGAAATGAGATTTTAACGTGGGATGGATTTCCCTTGTCTGGGAATTGCGGTCTCCAAGGCATTGCCGTCCTGCCTCTCATGCACGAAAATAGAAAAATACAAAGTCTTCACCAATCACAACAAACGGAGTGCATCATGACTTCTCGACTGAATGGATATCTACTGCTCACGCTGGCGACATTACTCTCTAGCGGAACTTCTGCTTTCGCCGACCCTCAAGCCGGAAACGCTCCTGTCGTTATCACCGACCAGGATCTCAACTCACTCTCTCCCGAAGCCCGCCGCGAAATCCAGGCGTTGATTCAACACAAACAGGAAAACCCGGATCCCGAACCGACCCGGATTCGCTTCGGAAAGAATCGGGGAATCGTGGGAGGAGACATCGGACCGGGTGGCGTCGATATTCAATTGCTCGGCGGAGCCATTCAAATCGGCGGAAAGAATAAACGTCGTCTTCCTCAACCTGTTGCCGAGTATGTTCCCGACTCGAATGATTTCTTTCCCGACGACTTAATCATCACGATGGTCAAACGAGGTCGCGAACCGATGTTTATTACCGTCGAAAAAGGAGCAATCAGCTTCACCATCCCGGCTGAGAAGCTGGAAGAGATGATCGACAAATACAAACCGTATGTCGTGCAGATGCTCAAGAACGGCTTGTCGAACAGCGGCGAGACCGATTCCTCCGCCACACCAGACTCCTCACCCTCCATCGATCTGGGAGCACCCGCAACTGATTTAGGTGAACCAGCCGAACTTCCCGGCCCTGAATTAGGCGACCCGGCACCCTTGCCACCCGAACCACAGCCGGAAAAAGAGTAAGACCAGAAACCTCATACTGAATTCAAAACCGGCTGGCAGGTTCACTCCCGTCAGCCGGTTTTTTTTCGTTTCTCAACAGCTCACCGTTGAAGAGTCTGAAACGTCATACTCTTGAAATGGTCGTAACTCGTTGAGTAGTCAGTGACTTTCAAGAGTCTTCAAGAGTATGAGACACAGTCATACCCTTGCCATACTCTTGACGATACTCTTCCATACTCTTGAGCAACTTGGGGCAGTCATTGAGGTTGAGACGTTCGGTCATTTTGGGATGACTTTCTGATTTCGCGCGAGGTTTCTCAAACACGCTGTGAGAGTTTGCGGACTATTATCCAATCTCAATCGCGAGGTTTTCCGACGTTCAAATTGCCAAAGATCGAGTTGATGATGCCTGATGGTGCACTGCGTGCACCCTACCGATAAATTAGTGATTCGTAGGGAGCATGAAATGCACCAGCAATAAAACCACGGCGAACATCATCGAACTCCGAACGGTAACTCTGGTAGATCAAGTTTTGCAAGATGAGTTTTGGATAATTCTGTTTTGACGCAAAGCCGCCGAGAGGCAAAGAAACGCAAAGAGGAATGAAAAAGGTTTAAGTCCGATGAGTAAAGGATTCTCGCCGCGAAAATAGAATTGATAAATAGACTCACGCAGCGGCGCGGAGACGCAGCGAGTCATAAAAAAATGGGGAAGTGAAAGCGTTGTTGTAGGCCGACACTCCGCTGTCGGCATGAGCGATGTGGAATGGTTCTATGCATTATGATCTGTGTGAATTGATCACGCAGAGTTCGCCGAGGAGGAATCAATGAGTCGTTGTTCGAGTCAACGGTGTCGTCGAGTTGTTTGGTAATAATGGAACACGGATGACGAGGATAAAAACGGATTGTCACGGATGGAAAAGAAAGAAGAGATGTAGAGAAAGAGAAGCAAGATGTTCGCTGATCAAAACTCAGCCACACAAACTTGAAGAGATATGACATAAATACTTTTTGTGCCTTTTAGTGTTTCTTGTGGCCATCAAATGAAAGAACCGCGGATTACGCGGATGTCACGGATAAAAAATAAGAGAATGTGTGGCTGGGGCGTTCATCAGTTTTCAAACCAGCACCAAGATTGATTTCGCTTGCAGCTTTCATAGTCCGAAACTCAAACATAGCCCCAGAGGAAGTCAGCATCCGGTTACGAATCAACAACAGGAGAAAAGTGACTCACGCAAAGGCGCAGCGGCGAAAGGAAAGAATAGCGAGATGCTCTTCGATCAGAACTACGCCACAAAAATCACGAAGAGGCACGAAAAAATTCCCTTTGTGACTTTTTGGGTTTATTGTGGACATCAAATGAAAATGTACCAACGAACTCACTCCTTCTCTTTCCACAATCCCCGCTCGCCGCGGATCAGGTGGATGTCGTAATCGGAAACGATCAGCTCGGTGATGTACCAGTGAGTGGGCGTTTTCTCGGCGATATACTTCACCTTGCCGAAATACATACCGGGAACTTGATAAGAGACAACTCCGGTCGCCTTGTTGCCTTTGACTTCACAGGTAATGTCGGTGATGCGATCCTGATGAATCATTGAAACGGGAGCGGTGGGGAGGAATAGTGGATAGCCACCTAATCCCCGGTTGACTTCTCCAACCAGTTCATTGGGTCTCGGTGTTCGATCAGTTTGAAACTGAAACTGATCGAACTTCCCCTCTTCTCGAATCCCCGTATTAAACAGTAACACCAAGGTCAAAGATTTGTCTGAGTAGTCTTCCACTTTTGGCGTGCCGGTTGCTCGAGCGATTGCGTTAAAATCCGCACGCTGCATCGCGGCCGCCTGAGTGATGTATTCGCGAATCTGTTCCTTCGCGGGACGATCATCGGCGAACAGAGAACTTCCAAGTGCGATTGTGATCATCGCGTAGGATAAGATTTGAGGTCTTCGAAGCATGGCGAGTCTTTCAAACTGGAGGACAACGAATCACTTCTGATTCCGTGACAATCAGATCCATCTTGATGTCGTGTGGCTCTGTCGGGACTTCTTCTATCAGTTGAACGTCGAACGCTAACCCGATCAAGATGCAATTTTGAGAGACACTTTCCAACAACCGATCGTAATAGCCTTTCCCTTGGCCGAGTCGTCCTCCCTGAGCATCAAACGCCAGTCCCGGTAAGAACACGACATCGATTTTGGCGGAGTCGATTTGTCTGTCGGGAAGGAGACGCAATTCGTGTTTTGGTTCCGGGATACCGAAGGCGCCTGGCTGAAGCTCGTTGATCGATTGCAAACGAAACAGCCGCAGTTCGTCACCATCGCACCAGGGGACAAACAGGGTTTTGTCGAGACGGAGTAATTCATCAATCAGATGTCGAGTTTCGACTTCCGACCGAGACCCCACATAAACCATCACACGCTCGGCACTCTCTAACTCGGGCAAAGAAATCGCCGACTGCTGGATTGTCAAACTGCGCACACTCCTGTCACTCAAGGCAACGCGGCGTTGCCGAACTTCTGATCGTAAAATCTGCTTTTGAGATTGGAAATTCATCTGTCCAGATTGACCGGAAAAGTGTGTTTTGGGAACGAGATGTCAGAAATTCTCACGAAACAGAGCGCGATCTGGAAAACGCTGGTGGGATTCCCGATCCGGTCGTGTGACTTCGCGCATCGGGTACGATATACTGCTCGACTCGGGTGATTGCACTCAAAACCTCATTTTCAACACACAATATACTACTTCAAACAGAGAAGGATTCGATATGGCAGCTCCTGTTATCAAACCGGGAGAAACAAAAATCGGTTGGATCGGGACCGGCGTGATGGGTCAAAGCATGGTGGGCCACTTGATGGACGCCGGCTTTGAAGCGACTGTCTACAGCCGTACCAAATCCAAGGCCGACGGATTGATTGAAAAAGGGGCCACATGGGCTGACTCTCCGAAGGCTGTTGCCGAAGCCTCAGACGTGATCTTTACGATTGTCGGTTTTCCTGCCGATGTTCGAGAAGTGATGCTGGGGGAAGATGGCGCCTTAGCGGGTTGCCAAGCGGGCAATATTCTGGTTGATATGACGACCAGCGAGCCTTCACTGGCGATTGAAATCTATGACGCCGCCAAAGAGAAAGGTGTTGCCTCTGTCGATGCTCCTGTTTCAGGAGGCGATGTGGGAGCCAAGAACGGCACATTGTCGATCATGATCGGTGGCGACAAGGAGACTGTCGATGCATTGCAACCTTGTTGGGACGCGATGGGGAAAACCATCGTGCATCAGGGAGGCGCGGGAGCCGGTCAACATACAAAAATGGTGAATCAAACTTTGATTGCCACCAATATGATTGGTGTTTGCGAAGCGTTGTTATACGCTCACAAAGCGGGTCTCGACTTACCAACGGTGATGCAATCTGTCAGTAGTGGTGCGGCGGGAAGTTGGTCGCTCTCGAATCTGGGTCCACGAATCATGGACAATAACTTCGATCCCGGTTTTTTCGTCGAACACTTCATTAAAGATATGGGCATTGCACTCTCCGAAGGAAAAAATCTCGGATTGTCATTGCCCGGCCTGGCGCTTTCCCATCAACTGTATCTCGCCTTGCAGGCTCAGGGACACGGTCGCGACGGGACTCATGCTTTACAGCATGTGTTTGCCAACATGTCGGGTGTTGACTGGGAAAATCGCGAGCAATAATTTTCTCCATCAAGATCGTTTATTTAAACTACATTAAGCCACCCCTTTGCGGGAATTGAGGAAACAAGAGAATGTCTGAGACCAAAGGTGAAATGTTTGCCGGTCTGACCGTCGCCATCATTACCCCATTCAAAGATGGTGAAGTAGACGAAGTGGCTCTTCGTAATCTGGTCGATTGGCACGCGGAACAGGGAACGCATTGTTTGGCACCCGTCGGAACCACCGGTGAAAGCCCCACACTTTCACATCCCGAGCACGAACGAGTGGTCGAGATCGTGTGCGAGCAAGCCGCCGGAAAAATCAAAGTGATGGCCGGTGCGGGAAGCAACAGTACTGCGGAAGCGGTTCGCTTGTCGAAGCACGCGAAAGCCGCCGGTGCGGATGGCGCGTTGATCGTTGCCCCGTATTACAACAAGCCGACCCAGGAAGGCTTTTATCAGCACTACATGGCCATCGCTGACGCCGCCGATTTACCCGTAGTGGTTTACAACATTCCGGGACGGTCCGCCAAAAATATCGAACCGGAAACCATCGTCCGCATGGCCGAGCATCCACAAATTGTAGCCGTCAAAGAAGCGACCGGCTCGATGGATCAGGCATCGTCAATTATTGCCGATTGCGACCTGACGGTCCTTTCGGGAGACGATTCTCTGACATTGCCATTGATGGCGTTAGGTGGCAAAGGATCGGTTTCGGTTGTGGGAAATATTGTCCCCAAAGATGTGATCGCCATGATCGATGCCTTCAATGCCGGAAATCTGGCCGAAGCGCAAGAACGTCATTATCGACTGTTCCGCTTGTGTCGTGAATTGCTCGGCTTGTCGACGAACCCGATTCCCATCAAAGCCGCCATGCAAATGCTCGGTCGGGATACGGGCGAATTACGATTACCGATGACTCCACTTTCCAGCGAGCAGGAAAGCCGATTAAAGCAGACATTGACCGATTACGGCCTTTTGTAATCTTCGATAACGGTATTTAGTTTACAATAACATCACGTCGGGTGACGGCATGGATGACGGCCCCGATCTGAAACATTCAGACGACCTTGGTCAAACGGACCGCTGGCGAGGAGCCGAAAAGTGATATTCGGGTTTGGAAAAAAGAAGCAGCAAGAGGAAGATGATCACGACGAAGAACTCGAACTGATCAGTTTTCAGGGACCGGTCAGCGGTGATCCTCCGAAACTCAACGAAAACCCGGGGCTAGTTCGGGCGGGATTGGTCCCCGCCAAAGAGATTGTCTCTGATGCTGTCTCGCGCGATGCTTCCATGCTGCGTCTCGATCCGAAAGGTGCCGGCTATATCGGCATGATGATGGTTGATGGGATGAAGTACCCCGGTCCACGTTTGCAAAAACAGCAGGGAACGGCGGTTACACAAATTCTGAAAATGATGGCCGGGCTCAGTATTCAGGAACGGAAAAAACCTCAGCGTGGTTCCATCAAAGCCGATTATGAAGGGCAACCGTACGAAATCGCCATCGACATCACTCCCACTCCCGAGGGAGAACGTCTCAACATTTATATCATCAACCTGAAGACTCGTCCTAACAAACCGGACGAGATTGGGATCTCGGAAGAACTCAAAGAAAAGATCCGCGAGATTGCCTCAACGAAGCTCGGTTATATCGGAGTGTGTGGTGGACCCCGCAGCGGATTGACAACATCGACCGTGGGCGTGGTTCGGTCGGTCGATGCGTATGTTTATGGCGTCTACTCGATCTTTGATACGGGAACATGGGACATTCCCTATGTGACCGAATTTGAGCGTGAGGAAGGTCACGACACAGAAACCACGATCACCCGCGCGCAACGTGCCGAAGCGGATGTGATTTATGCTCCTCCGATTCGTTCCGAAGAAGAAGCCAAGGTGATTGTTGAAGGAGCCTCCAAGTCGTGCATCATTGCCGAGTATCCTGCCAAAGATGCCGTCAGCGGGCTATTGCAAATGATCAAGTGGGTTGGTGACCAGGAACTGGTTGCATCCAACGTCAGAGCGATTATCACTTCCAAATTGATTCGGAAGCTTTGCCCGAGTTGTCGTCAGGCATACGCACCCAATCCCAAATTGCTCGCCAAAATCGGTTTGCCCAAAGAGACAAAAGCACTTTACCGTCACCGCGTGCAACCGCAAGAATTGCAGAAGGGTGAAACCTGGGATTCGTGTCCAAAGTGTCAGGATGTCGGGTATCAGGGCCAAGTCGCGATGTTTGAACTGGTCGAGATGACCGAAGGAATGCAGCAAGTGGTTCGCTCCAAACCATCACCTGATGCGATTCGTGCTCAAATGAAAAAAGACAACTCGTTGACGTTGCAGAAAGACGGCTTGCGCCTCGTCGAAGCAGGAATCACATCTTTGGAAGAATTGCAACGAACCTTCAAATCCTGAAACTTTTTTGATCTTCACTGGATCGTTATGCCCATCGTTCCCTCTGAATTGATTGAAGTGAAACGGATTGCCGGCAAAGGGCGTGGCGTGTTCGCTCGGCAGGAGATACCTGCCGGAACCGAAATTGAAACAGCCCCGGTGTTGGTGATCCCAGAAGAAGATATGGAACCAACCGAGCTTGCCGGGCATTGCTTCTTATGGTCCAAAGGAAAGGTCGGCCTGCCGCTCGGTTACGGAGCGCTCTACAACCATTCTTTTACGCCGAATGCCGAGTACATCGACCGTGCTCCACAAACGAAAGTTTATCGAGCCATTCAAGACATCGCGCAGGGTGAAGAAATCACCATCAATTACAACGGCACCCCCGATGATCGCTCACCGGTCGGCTTTGAGGTACGGGAGTGACGTGATTTCTATGAGCCGATGATCGATTACGTGTACTGACCTACTTAAACTAGGAAAAATTGACGATATGACGGAGTTCACAGCAATTACAATCAGATATCTCAACGAAATGTTTGACCCATCGAATCTGAACGAAGCCAAGCAGTTGTTGAGCCAAATTACGCCAAATGCAAACCACGAAAGATGTCAATGTGCGGCGATACGGTTTTCTAGTGGTAGGCTCGATCGGTTGAAAATGGCTGTCGATGTAGCCGCCACAGACTTTCGTGATCTTTTGATGGCTGCGGGATTTGGAGACTTAGAGAGCTATAAGGACTGGAAGCCACGAAGGGTCACTCCTGAAATATTACTTCGTTGGCAGGAGGGATTGCATCCATCGAATGTTACCTTTCGATTGAATGAAAATGTTCACAAGTTGAGTTTCATACAACGTCGAAAGATTAAGAGCGGAGTTGTTCTTTCATTACTTCACCTCGAACCAGAACCTTGTTATATGGTGAGGCTAGAATCAGGCCAAGAGACAGAGATTTGGCAAAGCGAGTTAGCCAAGTAAGTTGGGCTCCAATTCGCTCCGCTCATCTAACGCCAACCTACAAATTTTTTCTTTTTCCTGCTTTCCTCTCTTCCTAATCTTTATTCAAACTGAATCGGCAGGAGGGAGTCTGCCCGACAACTGTGAAACAGATCAAACGTCATCACCCGCCGACAATTTTTTGCAACGCGGCGGAATTACGGCGTAGTTTCAAGCTCCAGCGGTAAGCACAGCCGACGCCGAACAGTCCCAGAATCGCCAGCACAGCGAATGCTTCCAGGTTCTTGCGCGTCAACATAAACGCAAGTAATACTGACACGAGTGGCAGGCAGATTGTGCCGGCGAGGATCAAATGGGTGGCTTTGTCGAGTCGTTGCAGAGTCCGTTTCGATTCGGGATCGGGTGATTCGAGTTTCACGATGCGCGGAAATAATTGTTCGAGAGCGAAGTCGGTCACCAGAAAGAAGATGGCTGCCGCTGCCAGTGAACCATTGATGACGTGAGAGGCGAAAAAGTGAACGTAATCTTTCAGGACCGCTTCTCCCATCTGAAAATGCAGTCCCAGTGGAAACAGGATGCCACAGGTTAACCAAAGGCTCAAACTGACACTCGACGCCCAGTAACCGATTCCCAGAACACGTTGACGACGTTTGCGATCGAATTCCGAATCTTTGTCGGTGTGATCAAGTGGTTTTCGGAACGGCCACATCAATATCCAAATCAAAGACAGTCCGCTGCCGTAGGCGAGCGCATTGAGCATCTCCACCTGTAACTGAAACAGATTTTGTTGCGAGAGCTGTACGATTTCGTCGGAGTTGTAATAAATGTTGAGCGCGCTCATCGTCAAATTGCAAAGTGCGATCATGATGATGATCGTCAGACTGGGGAACCGCGATATTGTGCGTAGCCACTGTTTTTGTGGTGGAGACAGCACGCGTTGTACTTCGGGGTCGAGGCAGAGATCGAGTTGACGGGCCAGATCATTGCCGGAGGAGATACGGTTTTCGCGGTCCGGTTCGAGTGTCCGTAGCAGGACATCTTTGACGAGCGGCGGGATATCTGTTGGCAACTGCCCCACATCGACACCCTTTTTATGATCTTCGATCATTTCGTTCAGCAACTGAGGACCACTGAGCGCCCAGGCGAGGTTGGGAAACGGCCTCTGACCGCACAACAATTCCCAGAGCAGAATGCCGAGCGAGTAGATATCGCTCCGCGCGTCGAGATCTTCGGGTGTTGTTTGGTGAACCGGATGGCAGGCTTCCAACTGTTCGGGAGACATATACGCCAATGACCCGCCGAAATAAGCGACCGGGGTCGAACCTTCCACCTGGTCCGAAAAGCTGATGTTGAAGTCGGCCAGTTTGGGGGAGCCGTCATCGGCGATCAATACATTGGCCGGTTTGAGATCGCGATGCAGGACACCTTTGTCGTGTGAGTATTCGAGGGCTTCAGCAAGTCGTGCACCTAGCCAGCAGACAACTTGAGGCCAGTCATATTCGGCGAGCGTAATACGGCTGAGCGAATTGAGGGGGATCGGAGCCCCTTTTTCCTCCAGCAACTGGTCGATTTCTGCGAGGAAGGCAATGCCGTTTCGTTTCTCTTTGGGAAGTCGATGAATCCGATCGACGACATCTTTCAGAGTGCCGCCGGGATGATATTGCATGAACAGCAAACGCAAGCCGAGATCTTCGAGAAAGGTTTGTGAAAAGACACGTACGATATGCGGATGATCGAGTTGCGCGAGGGTTTTGTGTTCTTCGCCTTTCGCGGCAGATATTTTGAGCGCCACAAATCGCTGCATCGAAATTTGACGGGCGAGAAAGACCTGCGCAAAGGAACCTTCCCCCAACAACATGATCAGGTCAAAATCATCGATCACCTCACCCGATTCAAATTTTTGTCGCTGCGGTCGATGATGAAGCGATGTCGATTGATCGACACCCTGATCCAGAATTGGCTTGAGATCCTCGACCTGATCGGGAAATCGTTCCAGGTATTCTTCAGGCAGAAATTTGTCATTGAACTGTTGTCGGATGTGAAGCTCTTCCTGAATCAGATCGAGTGGCCACAATCCCTCGGAAGTGACCACTTGTGGATGACGATCGCCATAATCTTCGAGATAGCGTCCGGGATGTTCGTGACGCCAACGGTATTCGAGATCAACTTTGATCAATTCCCGTAAGGCGATGTCGGCGTGATCGTTTTGGAGGTCATCGAGAAACTGTTCGAGATTGGGTGGCTGCGCAGCTTCCTCCCACAATTCGACGCATCGATCAATGCGTTCGATGATCGCTTCCCAGAGAACGGTTTCACTTGGCGTGGTCATGACGATTTATCATAGCTGCTGTCCACTTGAGGAGGTACTATGAAATCCGGTTGTCCGATCTCACTGAAAGAAAGCGGATGGATGTCTGAAACCGACGAACAGGAACTGATTCAAAAGATTCACTCCGGCGACACCGATGCGCTGGCTGAATTTCTGAATATCAAACAAAGAGCGCTGATCGGCTACATCGATCGCCAACTCGGTCCCGGCTTGAAGAAGAAAATCGAGCCTGAGGATATCTTTCAGGAGGCATCTGCGGTTGCCGTCAAAAACATCGATCAAGCCTTCGATGACCCCTTTGGTTGGATGTGCCGTATCTGTGAACAGAGAGTAGTGGACGCCTATCGCCGCTATTTTGGAGCTGCCAAACGCGACGCGGGACGAGAGATTTCTGCCGATGCGGGAGGTGGCGATCAATCTCAGGCGGGCGTCGCGAATATGCTGGTCGCCAGTATGACGTCGCCGAGTGGTGTTTTCTCGCGGGAACAAAAGCATCTCAAGATGCTGCAAGCGATGGAAGAAATTCCCGAGGAACAAAGGGAAGCATTGCGATTACGCTACTTTGACGGCTTGGGGGCCAACGAAATCGCCGAACGGCTGGGGAAAAGCCACGGAGCCATCCGGGTGATGTTGTCTCGTTCGCTCAGCAAATTGCAGGATTTAATGGGTCCCGATGCCGCTCCTCGACAGAAATAGAAGTTCGTATTGTGCTGTAAATCATGGACTTACGCCATTTTGAGAGAAAACTTCCAGATTCTTTGTAACGGGTGAGCCGGGTTCTCGCTGGGGAGTGTGTAAGGCAATCAACTTTGCCACAAACATTCAAACTCAAAGAACAGGAAACCCGGCTATGAAACTCTCCATCAAAATGACTCTCGCAGTGTTAATGATCTCCGGACTGACTCAAACTTCCACTGTCGAAGCTGGAAAATCATTTGGCAAAATTAACGGCGGTTCACAGTCCAAAAGTCGAAACGTGCGTCGGCCTTCGACGGCTAACTTTCATCACAACTTCAACTACAAGCAACGTGGTGGCAGTTCATCCTCAAATCGCTACAGCAACTTCAGAAAGCCGACTGTCTCACGCAACAGTTCAAACTCTTCTTCCCGTTTCAAGTCGATCAATTCCAACTCGCGATTGAAGACCATCGGTACGCAATCTCAATCACGAACTCGTGACCTGAGCGGTCTGAAGAAGTTCGAGAACATTCGCAAACCGACCATTCAAAGCCCAACCAAAGGTAAGGGGCTATTTGATGGCAAGAAGCCGGGTGATGGCGAACGCTGGACGATTCAACCCGTCGATCCGAACTTTGGTCAAAAGCCCAAGCCCGGATACGGAAACGACATCATTTTCCCGACACCACGTCCACGGCCTCGTCCGCCCATCTTTTGTCCTCCGGGACGCCGCCCGATTGTGTGTCTGCCACCGATCAATATCTGTCCTCCGGTTTACACTCCCTGTGTGACGACAACTTGTCAACAAGTGATTGTGGAGCCAGCATTGGTCGAACAACCTGTGCAGGAAGAATTAGAACCTGTCCTGCAATTAGTGGTGGGACAACCAGCCGCTTTGGAAGCAAACGGACTTGGTCAGACCGCCGGTCAGGTGGTCTTCGAAGTCAACGGTCTGGGTCTGCCTGCCAAAGTGACTCAATGGGAAGACGCCATGTTGGCGATGGATGTCCCTATGATGGGACTGCAAGGACCAACCAACGCCTTCATGCACTTGATTGGTGCCGACGGACAACCGCTTGCATCGATCCCCGTGGAACTGCTGATGGAGGCTCCTCAGAACATGGAGTAAGAGACCATTTCTCTGCGGGCCAACGATCAAGCCTCGGACAGTCGAAAGATTGCCCGAGGCTTTTTTTGTGGAGAGGGGTTTGCTGAAACGAGTTCTCTAATCAGTTCGTCTGAGCCTGCGCATCGATCTGTAAATCGGATCGTGGGACTTCCCACGATTTCGGTCTCAAACCGGCGCGTTTTTCGAACTCGCGTTCGTCCCACTGCTCCTGCAATTTCTCGCAAGCGGCACGAATTTCTTCGCGGGTCGGATTGGGCCTGCGGTTATGAGGTGTTTTGTGCTGTTAGTTTTTGTTGGATGCAACCATAGTGAATGTCCCCCTTCTGAATGCGACTGGGTCAATCTGTGCTAGCATTAATAATCATAGCGCCAGCTGGCTAATCGTCCAGTTTGAATCCTACTTTGATACTTGCCTGATATTGCAGAACTTCCCCATCATCAATGCTGCCAAGCACTTCGGTCATTTCAAACCAACTCATGCCGCGCAAACTCTTTGAGGCCTTTTCGACCGCTGATTCAATGGCCGCTGAGACGCTTTCGGCAGAAGTTCCGGTAATTTCCACTTGCTTAAAGACTGGATTATCCATGCTATCCTTTCCTGAATGTTAAAATTTATTCATCGTAAACCAACTGTCCAACGAAGCACTTCGGGCCGCAACCTAATGAGCATTCATCGCAACCCCCAAGACCTCTGCTCGGCAAAACTGACCGATGCCCGTCGCAGAGAATTAAAAAATTCCTGGACGTGACTTGCCTGGGTCTGCTTTGCTAATGACTCGTACATTTTGACCAGCGCCCGGTCGGCTTCGAGAACATGCGTAAACAAAGCGTCTAAGGGTTCGCCAGATTGTAAATGTAGCCGGTCAATCGCTTCCTGAATGTCATCATCGGGAACATATTGAATCCAGGTGCCCAAAACATCGATTTCGGGATAAACGTCCTCGTCACGCTGGACAGCTTGAGAAACAATATCGCGTTGATATTTCAGGAAATCAGCCAACAGGTCCAACCGAACGTCGTTATTGCAGTCGGCGTGACGCCGTATCTCTTTCGTCAGCTCTTGATGAAAGTCATTCACCATATTCATAATGTCGGAAACTTGTCGATACGCCATAGTGACTCACCTCCGATCGTTCAATGTTACGGGTTTGTTAACGCCTCTGTTGTGATGGCTGATCGCGCATGCTGGCGGCTGATCAGACAATGTTTGTCCGATCAGCGACCAATGGCTCACATAGATCATCCAGGATCCTGTGAGTGCTGATCATCTCCTCTATAAGAGATGCAGGAGGTATGCCAAAGCTCGATATTCCGGGTTCCAGGAAAGTTCAATTTGCATCTAGGTCAGTGACGCTCTCTAATACCTGAGAGGTCGTACCGGCCAGATTTTCTCTTTCACACCAGAACATCACGATTGTTATCAGAAGGTCATATCACATGTCGCGCTACCTGATGTTACTTCTCACCTGTAGTTTCAGTTTCTCACAATGCTTCACATCCGCAAGCGCCGATGAAACGCCCAATGTCATTGTGATTCTCGCTGATGACTTGGGGTATGGAGACCTGTCATCATTCGGGGCGACCGATCTCAAGTCCCCGCATATCGACAAGCTGGTGAAAAGCGGCATGAGGTTCACTAACTTTTATGCCAACTGCCCGGTCTGTTCACCGACACGAGCCGCCCTGCTCTCTGGTCGTTATCAAGACATGGTGGGCGTTCAGGGTGTCATCCGCACTCACGCCGAGAATAGCTGGGGTTATTTGGCGGAAGATGCGGTGATGATTCCCGAGTTGCTCAAACATGCCGGCTATCATTCGGCCATCGTGGGGAAATGGCATCTCGGATTGGAAAGTCCCAACACGCCGATCGAACGGGGATTCGATCACTTTCACGGCTTTCTCGGCGACATGATGGACGACTATTACAATCATCGTCGTCATGGCATCAATTACATGTACGAGGATTTGAAAGAGATTGACCCGCCGGGACACGCAACCGATCTTTTCACACAATGGTCCATTGATTACATCAAGTCACGCCAAGGGAAAGAGGAGCCGTTCTTCTTGTACCTGGCTTACAACGCACCACACACTCCCATTCAACCTCCCCGTGATTGGTTCAACAAAGTGAAAGCGCGCGAATCGGGGATCACCGACAAACGTGCCAATCTGGTCGCGTTGATCGAACATATGGATGACGGCATCGGCAAAGTGATGGCCGCTTTGAAAGAGACCGGCATGGAGAAAGAGACGCTGGTCATCTTCACTTCGGATAACGGCGGTCAACTGAGCGTTGGTGCCAACAATGGACCGTTGCGAGATGGTAAACAATCAGTGTATGAGGGAGGTCTGAAAGTTCCCGGCGTCGCAGTCTGGCCGGGGAAAATCGAAGCGGGGAGCGAGACCGAACTGCGCGTAATGTCGATGGACATCTACGCCACCATCGCCGATCTCGTCGGTCTTCCTCAACCGGAAGACAATGAAGCGGTCAGTTTTTTGCCAACACTGATGGGGAAAACACAAACGCCTCTGCGCAAACTGTGGTTCTTCCGTCGTCGCGAAGGTGGTACCAGGTACGGCGGCAAAACCATCGAAGCGGTCATCTCGGGCGATTGGAAGTTGCTACAGAACACGCCGTTCGAACCGCAGGAACTCTACAACCTGAAACAGGATCCTAAAGAAGAGAACAATCTGGCCGGGAAGAACCGCAAGATCTTCAACGAGCTGACCGCCGCCCAACGTCTGCAACTGCAGAAGTACGGGACAGTGCCTTGGCAGAAGCCGAGTCCTTGAGCACCTTGTGCAAAGTGTTGTGAATGATCTTTATCAGGAGATTTAACATGATTCGTTTTCGATATCTATATGTCGCTGCGTTCGCTGTTTCTCTGTCGGCAAGCGCGCTCTCCGCACAGACTCAAGAAGAACGGCTGCAAGCGTTATTGAAAAAGTTTCCGGCAGCCGACGCCAACAAAGATGGCGTGTTGACTCGTGAAGAAGCGGTCAAATACCGCGACACGGTGCTCAAAAAGCAGCGAGCCAAAGGGAAGCCGGAACGCCCAAAGCCGACTCACGCCGATGTCAAATATGGCGAGCATGAACGAAATGTATTCGATCTCTGGCTGCCGGAGAATAATGACAAACCACCGAAAGACGGCTATCCGTTGTTTGTCTATTTTCACGGCGGTGGTTTTGTGGCGGGTGACAAATCGGGATTCGATCCGACTGCTTATTTGGAGAAAGGGTTGGCAGTCGTCTCGGCCAATTATCGGTTCGTCGATGGAGACAAGACACTCAGCCCCGCTCCGTTGCTCGATTCGGCTCGTGTGATTCAATTCCTCAGACATCATGCGAACAAGTGGAATCTCAACAAGCATCGAATAGCTGTCAGCGGAAGTTCTGCTGGGGCGGTGATCGCGATGTGGATCGGCTATCACGATGATCTGGCAAACGGGGCCAGTAAAGACCCGGTCGAGTATCACTCGAGCCGTGTGCAGTGCATCATTCCGCTCAACGGACCGACGAACCTCGATCCGCATTGGATTACCAAGAACATGGGCGGACCGAAACACGTTCACGGAAGTTTTCCAAAAATGTTCGGAGAACCGATCTCGGACAATATGTCGTCTGAGGCCATGCAACGAATCAAAGAGAGTTCACCAATCGAGCACCTCACCAAAGATGATCCACCGACACTCATGATTTATGGCGGCAAGCTCGAAGGGATTCCCCTTCCCGAATCGGCTTCCACGGGTCTACTGATTCATCATCCCCATTTTGGCAAGGTGCTCAAAGAAAAGCTGGACGCATTGAAAATCCCGAACGAGTTTCATCATGGCTCGGACCCGCGACGGGGATCTGGTCAACAACTGATACTTAAGTGGCTGGACGATTACCTGATCGACAAAATTGCTTCGGTTCCCGCACCGAAAAAGATTTGGCCGACCGGTTTGAAGAATCTACTCGGGACGCTAAAAAAGGAAGGTCTGCGACCGCCCGATGATGAAGTTCAGGTGGTCTATGCCCGCCCTGGGAAGTATGGAACCTACGACTACGCAGATGGGCTGTATTGGCGGATGCCTGCCAGCGAAGAGGCAATCCGCGAACATGTGAAGGAATTGAAACTCAATCAATACGATCGGACCGAGCGCGAAAAGGAAGCACGCATCAAAGAGGTTTCAATCAAGAAATTCTTCGACCGTTATCCCGAAGACTGGCCAAAATTGCATCGGGAGCAACTGACTTGGTACACCTGGTTCGGAAACCGGGACGATACGGGAATCAGCGCGCATTTCTGGAAGACGATGGTACGCGACAAGTCGCGAGACGAACTGTTTGTCTTCTACTGGATTTGGGACGTGGGGATTTGAGTCGCAGGTGATCAAAGAGAAACACGATGCCCTGAAAATCCCCAACGACCTTCATCATCAATCCGACCCACGCCGAGGCAGCGGCATGCAACTTGTTCTCGATTGGCTGGATGAATATCTCATTGAGAAGGTCGTAAAATGAACTGTACTTTTATTGGATCTGGAATTATGAAATACATTCCTTTGAGGTTCACATAGTCAGCATAATCTCCGTTCTAATGTCGGCTTATTTCTGATCCCAGCGGCAATAGATCGGGTGATGATCGGAGCCGTGCGTTTTGGAGATCACGTGCATGTCGCCCAACGTGATATCTTGCGTGGCGAGAACATGATCGATGGGAATCCGAATCAGCGGTTTCCCTTTCGGCCAACTCGTCAACACTCCCCGACCGCGCCGCGGATCCGATAGCTTGGCATCGTGCAGCAAGTCTTGAAAATGGGGCGACCACGGCGTGATGTTCAGGTCGCCAGCGACAATGACTGATCCCGACTGTTGTGCGACGAATTCAGCGAGTTCATCGAGCTGCTGGTTGCGAATGCGACTGTATGTTTTTCCTGCCGGTGGCAAGGTGTGAACGCCGACGAGAGTCGTTCCGTCTTCGACCCGGGCAACCACTGTTCGGTCGAGTTCGCTTCCGATGCGACGAATAGAAATGTCCAAGAGAGGTTCACGGCTGAAGATGGCTGCTCCAAAACCGTCATTTGCAGATTCGATCTCAAAATACGGGTATTCGTTTCGCAAAGCGTCAAGCTCAACACCAAGCGCGGGCGAGACTTCCAGCAACACCACGACGTCGGCGTTTTTCTCGCGGATTAACTCGACGATCTGTTGATGTTGCGAGTTGCCAACGTACACATTCCAAACGAGTAGCGACATTGCTTCATTCGATAACTGGAAATGCTTTTGAGGAATCAGATAAGGGGCAATGTAAATGCCCTGCATAAAAATTAACAACACGAGCAAGCTTGATGACTTCCAATACGCAAAAGAGACGGCCATTGAAAGCAGAATGAGTCCTGCAAGAAATCCCTGCACTCGAAAATGTGTGAAGAGATCGGCAAACCACCAATGGCGAGCCAGGAAAGACAATGTCACCGCGAAACATAAACCGACCAGACCCAACCAATACAAAGTCAACGTGATGTTCTTCCAGGAAGAGCGGTTGCCATTGTGAGAATCGGTCGAGAGTCCACTTTCGAAGGATTGATCGGAGGAGGACATTTTATTCTTTCGGACGCATGGTCACGGTGACGCCGGTCAGATCAAACTCAACTCCCAGAGGTCCAAGTAATGCCTGGAAGAATTCTTCCGCCGTTGCTTCTTGTACGTCAATCGCGACATGCTCGTTGAAATCAATGTTCGCCGCGGCAAAGATTTGTGGATCCCAGACAAATTGAATTCCCGATTTCTGTAATTCCGTCAAGACTGCCGATGCCGGTATGTCTTTAAGAGTCAGAGTGAATCGCCTTTTTGAGAGTGGCAATAAGGCAATGGAATCGGTCGCGTCCAGCTCCCGCTTTCCGCTGCGGAAGTCGCGAATTGCTTCGTGATCTTCGACCAGACCAGTTACCGTCACTTTTCGCCCGCGTATTGAAATATCGGCAGCCGGTGCGAGTCGTTGCCAGTCATCAGGTTTCTCTCCCGATTTCAAGGTGTAATCGTCCGAGATGAATAGAGTCGGTGCGGTCGGTAATGGAAGCAGAGAGATCGATTTTCCATCGTCCGAGAATTCGAACGTCAGATCGAAACCCAGTAACAAGACCGACAATATTTCGGGAACATTGGCAGCGGGAATTGATCCCGCCGCCCAGAGATCGTGTTCGATCAATTCGGGATTAGTCACGCTCAAGTTTGCAGACTCTGTCACTTGTAAAACAAGTTCTCGTGGCTCGGACAGCATGGGCCACGCCAATGTGTTCCGAGTGGTGAGTTTGGGATTTGGTCCGTTGCGGAGAACTTTGCGAGTCTCCAGTGTTCGTTGCACGATCAAACTGCGGAGGAGTCGAGTTTTCAGTTTAGGGCCAAGATAGACAACCTGCCCTGTGAAAGAGGTTTGACAGTCGATTGCTTCCCCGATGTTGGTGAGAAGTTTGCGAACATCGCCGTTCGATTTGAAAAGCTCGACCGTCTGTTCGGGGTCGATTCTACGATCCCGGAAACAGGCAAGTCGGTATGACTGCTCGATTTGCTGGAGTGTCTCGCGGAGCTTCAAACCGGAAAGTGAAGCCAATCCCGGCTCGTTCAGACGCTGTTGATATTCATCCCCGGAGAGGTAAACAACGTCGTCGGCAGCGACCAGTTGTGGGCCATTAGAAGGGACGGTTAGTGAAAACAGGCAAATGATTCGGAGAATCGTCATGATCGTCACCGCATCGGCAATTCGAGGACGGGAAGGTACTGGAGTGCAATGAACTGCAATGATACCATGAAAACCGAGACACTTTGAGTCCCTTTTCACGTAACCTGTCACGTATCCTGTTTCACCCGCTTAGCACATCATGACTAATACACACGCCGTCGGCATCGACTTGGGAACGACATACAGTTGCATTGCTTATCTGAATGAGCATGGCGAGCCGATTACCATCTCCAATGCGGAGGGAGAATCTTCGACCCCCTCGGCAATTCTCATCGATGGTGATGAGGTGGTGGTTGGGACCGAAGCTCTTCGTAACGCCATCATGCGGCCTCAGGATGTCATCCTGAATGCGAAACGATATATCGGTAGTTACGACAAATTCTGGACAATCGACGGACGGCGTATTTCGCCCATCGAAGCCGAGTCCATGATCCTCAAAAAATTGATTGGCGATGCTCAAGAGCAGATCGGATCGATTGAGGAAGCCGTGATTACGGTCCCTGCGCAGTTCAGCGATCAACAGCGTCACGACACGATCGAGGCGGGCCATCGTGCGGGCTTGCAACGAGTCGACATCATCAACGAACCGGTGGCCGCTTCGCTTTGTCACGTGCTTGGTTCGGAAGGAATGTGGTTCAGCGAATTGGCCGATGAGCAAACGATTCTCGTCTATGACTTGGGAGGCGGTACGTTCGATCTCTCGTTGGTGCGTTATAAAAAAGATTCCGTAGAAGTGATTGCCTCAACCGGCGATCTCAATTTAGGAGGCATCGATTGGAACAATGCCCTGATGAATGCGTTGGCGGATCAGTTCGCGCGAGAATTTGGTATCGATCCGCGTAGCGATCCTTCCAGCTTGCAGGCGCTCTCATTAGAAGTCGAACAGTGCAAGCGGAGCTTGAGCGTTCGAGAGAAGACCGCTTTGACAATCGTGCACGGCGGCTCTCGCAAGAGCTACCAAGTCGAACAGGCTCAATTTGAGATGGTGGCACAACCACTCGTGCAAAAGACACTCGACATCACCAAAAAGCTCCTCAAAGAACAGAAGCGAGGTTGGGCACACATCGATGCCGTGCTGACAACCGGTGGTTCTTCCCGCATGCCGATGGTCAGGGAATCCTTGAAAAAGTTGAGCGGCACAACTCTCAATACGTCGCTGTCTCCCGACCAATCGATTGCTCACGGAGCGACCTATTACGCAGGCATGCTGATCAGCAATAACAAGTTTGCACGTTCGATCCTCGGCGATGAAGCGCGTGAACGACTGAAGAAGGTCAAGCAAGTCAGCGTGACAGCGCGATCTCTCGGTATTCTTGTCCGAGACATGAAAGCCGATAAGCGAGTTCCACATTATCTTGTCCCGGCGAATAGTCCCCTGCCGGCGGAAGCGGTCCATAAATTTGGGACCGTGGTTCGCAATCAAAAACGAGTCCATTTGCAGGTGATCGAAAGTGGTTTGACGGAGCAGGACGAATTTGCCCGCATTGGCCATTGTGTCATCGACGATCTTCCTGCCGACTTACCGGAGGGATCCGAAGTTGCTGTCACAATTCGGTACGACGAAGAAGCGAAAGTTCACGTTTCTGCCAAAGAGCTCAAGAGTGGCAAGCAGGCGACGACGGAGATTATTCGCAAAGATTCAGCCGTCAATCAGTTAGAGGTTAATCATCCTAAAGAAGAAGCAGTGATCGATTTGGAATCGGCTCCCGATGATGAAGTCATTATCCTGGAAGATGATGATGAAAAACCAGCCGTTCCCAAAAAACCGCAGCCACAACGTCAACCGCAGTCATCCCAGCCACCGACCCCCAAAGTCAAAGCTCCCCCGCCGATCAAATCGGTTCCCGATAAACTCGACCGGGCCGACCGACCGGTTCCGTTGTGTAACCGTTGTGGAGAACCACTCAACTCCAAAGGAACTTGCCCAAGTTGCGGATCATTGAGTGAAGCCCGCAAACAGAAGCTACTCCGACAAAAGCAGATTCAACAGCGGAAACTGGCTGCCGCCAAAAAAGCGAAGATGCAGCAACAGAAACAACCGCAAGTCAGGCCGTTACCACAACCGAATAAACCGCAGCCCAATCAGAAAATTCAACCGAAACAAGTGCCACCCAGCGGAAGAAGGCCCAATGTCAAACCGGTCGCTTCCGACGACGAAATTCTGGAACTCCCCAGCTCGTCCAAGAAAGGTCCTCGACCTGTTCCAATGCCGAAACCCAAATCACCTCCCAAGCCACAGCCCCCTTCCAAGAAACCAAAACTGGATGACGGTGAAGACGAATTCTGGTCCATTGTCGAAGATGACCTGACATGAAAATTGACCGCATCGATCTGTTTCATGTCGCGATGCCGCTGATCTATCCCTGGCGGACGGCCTACGGAGAAGATGCCGAGATCCATTCGATACTTTGTCGGCTGAAATCGGGTTCTGTTCATGCTTGGGCCGAAAGTTGCCCATTGGCGGCTCCCTGTTATTCTCCCGAGCATGCCGAAGGATTGTATCTCACTGCGAAGAAATGGTTTGCCCCCGCACTCATCAATCAGGAGATTGTATCGGGCGATGATTTGCAATCACGCTTGTCGCATTTCAAGGGAAATCAATTTGCCAAGGCGCTGTTCGACAATGCGTGGTGGGTGCTGCATTCACGTCTTGAAAACAAACCCCTCCACGAACTCTGGGGAGCAACGCGATCGGAAGTTCCGGTCGGAGACGATTTTGGGATCCGGGACTCCATTGACGACTTGCTGGCTTTGATCGATGAGTCGGTTCAAAAACAGTTCACACGTATCAAACTCAAGTTCCGTCCCGGTTGGGATGTCGAGATGTTGTCGGCGGTGAGGCGCAGTTTCCCCGATTCGACATTTCACATTGACTGCAACAGCGGCTATCGATTATCGGATCTCAACCTCTTCCAAAAAGTGGACGAGTTCAACCTGGCAATGATCGAACAACCACTCGCCTATGACGATCTCATCGATCACGCTGTCCTGCAAACTCAAATCACGACGCCGGTCTGTCTCGACGAAACCCTCAACTCACTTCGTCGAGCCGAACAGGCGATTGACCTCAAGAGTTGTCAGTACGCGAACATCAAACCCGCACGAGTGGGTGGTCTGACGAACGCAATCAAAATGCACGATCTGTTTCAAGCTGCCGGAATCCCGTGTTGGGTGGGTGGAATGCTGGAAAGCGGAACCGGCGCAGCCCTTTGTGTGGAACTGGCCATGCTGGACAACTTCACTTATCCCGCAGACATTTTTCCCAGCAGTCGGTATTACCGCGAAGATTTGTCCGAGCGACCTCTGGAATTGACGACTAATGCGGAAGGCATGCCGAGCGTCGCGGCAGTCGAAGACATACCCGACCCGAATCCGAATCGATTACAAGCTCTCACGACACAATCCTGGTCGAGCGAGACAGCGTGACGCTCACTCTTCAACAAAGCCGCGGAAGATCGTTCTGCGGAGTGGATTACTGCGACTGGTAAACGGATCGTCGGCAATCGGTGCTTCACGCAACGCACCCGCCATCATCTGGAACTTGGCATCAATGTCGTCGGCATAATGAACGAGTAAAGCTTCGGGGGTATGTGGTGCAATGGGTGATCCCCATTCCGGCAAGTTCTGATGAGAGACAATAATGTGCTCCAGACGAAGTAATGTTTCGGGCTTGAGAGTCTCGAACTCTTTCGCCGCATCCCGGACCATGTCACGTCCCAGCAAAATATGACCGATCAGTTTTCCTTGAGGGGAGTAATTGGTGACAGGCGGAATGTGTGCTAACTCCTGGAGCTTTCCGATGTCGTGCAGAATCGCCCCCGCGATCATCAGATCTTTTGACAACGGCGGTTGTAACGCCGGGTACTCCTGTTGATATTTGTCGGCAAGATATAATGCAGTCTGTGTGACTGAGAGGACATGTTCCAGAAACCCGCCACTGAAGGCATGATGATTCTTGGAGGCTGCCGGCCACTTCAATAGTTGCTCTTCATTCTCTTTCAACAGATGAGTCACCAAGTCGCACAATGCTGCCTCTTCGATACCGCCAGCAATTTCGATCAGTTCCGCAAACATTTTGACAGGATCGCGACGACTCGTTTCAAAGAAGTCAGACGGATCAAAACCGTCTTCAGAATCTTCTTCTTTGGTCGGTCGAATTTGTTCGATCTCAATCTGGGAACCATATTTGTTTTCGAGATAGCGACCTCGAATTTTGAAGAAATGCCCCGGCTTCCAGGTTTGATCGCAATCGTCGTACCACCCGGTGTCGTTCCAGATCATGGCGGTCGCCGAGCGTTGGAGATCCCGAAAGGTCACACGATAATAGGGTTTTCCATCTCGCGTATTCCCTTTGTCTTTAGCGACCAGCAATACAAAAAAATCAGTCGTGTCTCCCGGTTCGAGCTCGAACAGACGACGGACAGTCTCAGCCATCGGAAAACTCCCAGCGAACAATGTGAGGGGTCATTACTACAGACACATTATCACCCGTTCAGATAAAATCAAACGAGAAAATGCGAGTCAAGCGGCGATCTAGCCAATGCTATGAACAGAGAGAACCCGTTCACTTACCCCAAATTATTTTTTCAGGCGTTCGACGAGTGCTTGTTCCCCCGGACCAAGCTGGCCTTCAGAGACTACTCCAACCTCATCGTGGGAGACTAACCGGGTCAGCAGTTGCTGGCCTCGCTTGTGACTCGTTGTCTCGGTGGTGCTGGACTCATGGAGACACAATGAAAGTTCATCCCAAACCAACGGAGAGAGAGCTTGTTGCGCGGGAAGTCGTTCGATCAACTCGGCTTGTTGTTCTTCGGTGAATGAGTGAAACAACTCTTGAGCCGTTTGCTCTTCGATATGACACAGAACGGCGGCTTGAATGGTTGCCGGTTCTACCGCAAGCAGTTGTGTCAGTCTGACGAGATCACGTGAGTCAGTGAGATAGGAAACGTCAGCAACTGGCTCAATGGTTTCATCTTGCGTCTGATCGGATTTCAGTTGGCGCAACCAATTTTGATACTCGGCAACAATCCCGACCAGTTCCGCTTGCGAGACTTCCGTAACTGTCTCGATTTGTTGTTCGAGTGCAATACGTTGATCATCATTGAGTTGTGACAGAATCTGCGTACGTTCAGCGACCGAAAGATGTTTTAACAACAAAGCCGCTTTTTGCAGATCTTCCATCAGTTCGCATCCTGATCACTCTTGGCAGCGACGGTTTGAGACTGTCCCAGCCATTGCTTCAAAACATCGGCAACCAGCTCGGGGTCACCAAGCGGATTCACAGGTGTGGCCGGTACTGGCTGACTCTGTTCAACTGTTTCTGGAACTGTGTATTGTTCTCTTTCAGATTCGATTGACGATTTATCTTCTGTTTCCGTCGAAACGAAACCGACACGATTGTCTCCCCGCAATTTACGGCTGACGACAAACAACAATGCTCCCGCGAGGCCAACCATTAAGACGGGTTGCCAGGATTTTGCTGAGAACTTTGACGTTGCGATGTCTGAAGTTGCAGCAATCTCGTCGTGCTCGGGTATCGTGACCGCCAGTTGTCGCTCTTGAATACTTGTGGGCAACCAACCCATCAATGCAGCGTGAATTTCGGATTCTATTGAGGTTTCTCCTGAAGTCTTTGTGCCGACTGGAAGATCAATTTGAAGTGATAAGAATTCAGGAAAACGATGTCGAAGCTCTTGTTCAATCGTCAACAATGTGGGTGCTGTCGGCGTGTTTGATTCTGCAGATTGAGTCTGCCCAAGCTGCCAGGCGATTTGCCGAAAGGATTCCAATTGTGGCTTCACGTTGAGTTGCGCTGCGGGCCAATGATGCTGTAATGCCGGCAATAATGTTGATTGCCAGCGTGTCACTTCCCGATCGATCCAATGATCAAGATCCGTTTCAAAACGTGCTTGTTCGGGGTGCATCTGATAATGTCTACCGGCTGCATAATCGAGGACGACCACATCTTGTGGTTCTAAATTGGGAACCATATTGGCGACCGAAAACTGAATCGCGCGAATCGTCTGGTCGGAAAGAGTGTGGCCCGGCTGAGGACGAATGTTGACCGAAGCGGTCACTTTTTGTCCGCGTGCTGGCCAAGTTGATGTCTCAGTCTCGGCCCACACAACATTCGCTTCTGCAATGTCGTCGAGTCCTTGAATAATTCGTTTCAGTTCTTTCGCCAACGAAATCTCTTTGAGCATCTGTAATTTTCGCGAACTGGTGAACGGGTTGGTTTGTTCGTATTTGGCTTCCCATTCAGAGGCCCAGTCTTTTGGCAGCTGATTCTCTTTCAAGAGTGCTGCATCGTATGTCGTCTGCTCTTCCTCGGGGACAAGAATTTGTTGCCCCTCGCGTTTGAATGAAGTGAGTTGCTGATCGCGAAACGAGTTTTCAATGTTTGTCAGTTCGTCGAGAGAAAACTGTTTTCCTAATGCAAGCGAGACGTATTTGACATCACTGGCGTGATGACCAACCAACAGAATGACAGCAAGCAGAACAGCGGCAGCGACTCCCACAATCGCGCGATGCGTGAGCGGGGCTTCTTGCCAGCGAGTTTTCGCCAACTGAATGAAATCCGGGACGGAATCCATGCGAGTCGATTCTTGAATGAACAGGGATAGTTGCAGTGTGAAGTTGAATGCGGACGAACGCCGCGAGGTGAGGAGTAGAGTTTTAGAATGTTCGCTCGAATCGGGCAAGACCGGTTGCAAGTGCTGATGAGTAAACAGTATGGGCGCATTAAAAAAACACCGATGAAACCACAGTTTCATCGGTGTTTGGAAATTTCGATACTCAAACTAACCTATTCGACGATAATGCGAGCCCAACCATTCAGGAAGCTGACTTCCTTGATGGTGATGATTTTGTCATCGTTGGGGTCATCGTTCTTTTCGCCAATCTCAATGTTGGCATCAAGCTCTTCACGCTTGATGGCACCACCAATTTTCCCTCGCATAATTCCTGCTCGGGCGATTTGCAATTGCAGACTTTCTGGCTTCTCGACCGGGCTGACTCCAACCTTACCGGCTTCCATAATCACCTTGTCGCCTTCGACAACAAATGACAGTGGCACCGAAATCCGTTGGGTAGGAATATCGTCTCCCCCTTTTTGGACCAAGCCGGCACTCATGGTGAGAATCGCTTCGTTCTCGCTGAATTGAATCAACAACGGATCCTCTGTCGAAAAGATGAAGGCCGTGGGGTCATCACCACTGTCGTCGTAGGATTCATCTTTCGCACTATTATTGGTCAGATTCAAGCCGAATGCCTTGTTGAAGAAGTTTCGCAGGTATTCGCCAAGTTCTTTGTCGGTCATTGTTTTGCCGGCAAGATCCATCTGTGCAAACGTGTTGTTGACTGCGGTCTGATGAAGATCGACAGACGCGCCTGGTCCCGTATAAGGAACTTTCACCGGGCGACTGCCACCCAGTTCTCCCGGTGCCATCGTGCGAGTATCCATGAGGATATGAGTCTCGGAGGACTTCAGGTTGCGAGCGGATGGGAACAAACCCGTTTCACGCAAACCCTTATAGAAGTTGTTGTTCAAGTCCTCAGACGCTTTGGCAAATTGCTCATCAGCTTGTGCGTTGAATTCTGGTTCAACTCGTTTGACCACTTTGGACCGAGCAATGGCTTCTGACTGAGGGCGTCGTTTGGCGGCTTCGTTTTTGGCAATGTTTCGAGCGATACCACTAAAGATCGGTACGCCATCCAGTTTGGTGCGGGCTGCATAAGTATTGTTGCGAGCCTGCACACTCACGCGTGCGGGATCCACTTTGAACGTGTCACCATCAAAGAAGATTTGCTTGCGACCTGTGAAGTTGTATCGACCGGCTGTAAAGACCGTTGCTTGTGGGGTGACACCAGCCGTGTTACTACGTGTGACACCGCTCAAAACCAGATCGAACAGGATCCCGTCGTTATTGGTTTTGACATCCAAACCGACAGTTGTTTCGGTCTCCTGATTCCCACTGACACGGGCACCCAGCACATAATCTTTCACTGCGCTGGATTCATTGTGCTTATCGCGAACCACTTTATCGAGAAAGGTCTCGTGAGCGACAATGTGCAGATTGTAGTTGAGATAATGAGCTTGCACGACTGAGGCAATTTTAGCTCCACCATCTAATGCTTGCGTTTTGACAGAAGCGAGAGCATCGTTGACTGCCTTGGCATCTTTGGAAGCGAGCGATTCGTGATACTCTTCGATGGCCACGACAAGACTGGACAAGGATGTTCGTAAGGCCGTCATGTCTTTCTCTTCGACCTTCATTTGGTTGGTCTTACGATAGGCGTTGACAGTATCGACAATCGCCAGAAATGGCTTTTCGCCGAGGAACTTTTGCTGAACTTCATCTTCCAATTTGCTGCGTTGATTGATCTTTTTCGCGAGTTCGTTCACGGTACCGAGGACAGCTTTTGGCCCTTCAGCATTCGCGAGTGACTCAATCGCTTCCGGCAATTTCAGATAGCTCACCCAGGCGTCTCCGCCATCGAGACCTTGCAAGTACTTGACTGTTTTATCGAGTTGAGCGGAAATCGCTGCTTGATCGTTGGCAAGTTGATCGATTTTCGCCTGTGCAGGATTCAGCTTGAGAGTATCGAAGATCGCTTGAGCGAGATCGTAACGTGGTTTCAGTTTTCCATGCAGAATGGCGAGTGGTTCGTGGATCGCTTCGTAATCGTTGTCGGCCAATGCCGTTTCAATGGTTTCAAGACGGTCTCCCACGGCAGCCAATAATTTGGCTTGTTCTTTCAGCGGGACGCTCTCTTCGATGGCATAGAGATTCATGACATCTTCGGCGGCAGCCATTGCCCACTCTTGCCAGGTTTCACCCGTGGTGAGGAAATCATCTTCCCACAAACCGGTAGGAGGCTCGGCGGGAAGAATTCCTGCGAGTCCGGGAGCATCGGCTTCTGCGGATGTCCAGGCAATGGTGGAAGTTTGAATGAGACCGAACAGGGAGGAGAGTCCGATCCCGACAGCGATCAAGGCGGGTTTCAACAGAACGAGCATAGTGCTTCTCGATCCTTCAGAGGTAGTCAGCATGAGTCACTCCATTGACTGGCGTCAGTGATGATCTGAATTCAGACCTGACCCGATCCATCGGGCAGAAGCCTCTCGAAACCCTTCGGTCGGCAATAGGGTCCAGAAGATCCTATCGACGTTTTGCCGGGTTCACATTGTCAGGGGAATCCCGCTGTTTTCGGTGACGTAAAATCTTTTTCCGAAATAGAGGAGTCCGGTTGACTTTGCGGATTATGCGGCTTCTGACCAGTCAATACATATTCACCTTATCCTAGCTGTCAGCAATATATTGTGCAATCACCCTAGACTGACAAACGGTGATTTTCCCCGCTAAAAGTAGAGAGTTCTTGACCTTTCATACGTGAAAATTAGTGATGTAGTCGCGATTTGGTCGCCAGATCGGTACAATTACGAACTGGACGAAAGTCCGAAAATGGAGCTAAATGACACGACCGGAAGGAGTTGGAAACCGCGTGCTTGGATTGCGTGACCTCACACCGCCTCAGAAAGATGCCGTCACTCATGTGGATGGTCCGCTGCTTGTGCTTGCCGGTCCGGGATCGGGAAAAACTCGCGTTATCACGCGCCGAATAGCCCACCTCGTCCATCATGGTGTCAGTCCGTGGGAAATTCTGGCGATCACATTTACCAACAAAGCGGCTAATGAAATGGCCGAGCGTGTTCAAGATCTTCTCCCCGGTACTCGCATCTGGGTGAGTACCTTTCATCGTTTCTGTGCACGGGTGCTGCGACAACATGCCTCGGCATTAGGACTGCAACCCAACTACACCATCTTTAGTACCTCTGACCAGCGGCAACTCTTACGTTCCGTCATGTCGGATCTCGATATCTCGGCCACCCACTTTCCGCCGCACAAAATCGGTGCACGCATCAGTCGATTGAAAAACGATCTTGTCTTACCGGAAGAGTTTGTTACTCGACACGAAGAGATGGTCGGCAATCATTATGATGCGATTGTCGCTCGGGTTTATCCGGCATATCAACAGGCACTCCTTCGCGCTAACGCGGTTGACTTTGACGACTTGTTACTTCATGTCGTGCGTCTGTTCGATGAATGCCCAGAGGTTCGCGAACAACTCGACCGACGCTTCAAGTATGTGCTTGTCGACGAATATCAAGACACGAACCTTGTCCAATACATGATTGTCCGCGGACTCTCCTGCAATGTGCAGAATCTCTGCGTGACGGGTGACCCCGACCAATCCATCTATGGTTGGCGCGGTGCTCGCATCAAAAACATTTTGCAGTTCGAACAAGACTTTGCTGAAACAAAAGTGATACGGCTCGAACATAACTTCCGCAGCACGAAAGAAATCCTCAAAGCTGCCGACAGCCTCATTCAACACAACATTAAACGACTGCATAAAGAACTGCTGACCGATAATGAAGAAGGCATGCCGGTTGAGCTGCTCTGGTTTGACGATGAAAAAACCGAAGCGGACGGCATCGCCCAAATCATGAAGCAAGCAGTCGATGCCGGCGATCGCACCTGGTCCGACTTCGCTATCTGTTACCGGACAAACGCCCTCTCACGAGCACTAGAACGAGCGTTGGCTCGCTACAGCATCCCGTATCAAGTTGCGTCGGGAGTTGCGTTCTACGACCGTGCCGAGATCAAAGATGTCCTGTCTTATCTGCGACTTCTGCACAATCCCGATGATGTGGCCGCGTTTCAACGAGTCGTCAATAATCCGCTTCGAGGCATCGGGAAAACCTCGCAAAATCGACTCATTGCTGCCTCCCGCGATCAGAATGTCAATCTGTTGGAAATCTGCCTGCGAGCCAAAGAGATTCCCCGCATGGCCAAGCGAGGAGTCGGAGCGGCACGGAAGTTTGCCTCGGTCTTGTTGAGCCTCAACGATCGCTTCGATGGCAGTATTGAAACTCTGCTCCGCGACTTGATCGGACAGACCGGCTATCTCGATCAATGGAAGTACAGCGATCTGGAAGAGGATAACGAACGACTGGCCAACGTCGAAGAATTATTGACCGCCGCCAGCCAATTCGATCGTGCTTACGAAGAAGAGCTGGAGACCGAAGAGGGTGCCATCGATGATGCCGGGCCGATTCAACGCTTCCTCGAATCGACATCTCTCGCCTCCGAAGTCGATTCTTTGGATGCTGCTTCCGGTCAGGTCTCTTTGATGACGTTACACTCCGCCAAAGGGTTAGAGTTCCCCGTCGTGTTTGTATTGGGTGTCGAGCAAAACCTGTTGCCCCACGAACGGGCACTCGAATCGGGTGAACTGCGAGAACTCGAAGAAGAACGACGCTTACTCTTTGTCGGAATGACTCGTGCCGAGAAGATGCTTTATCTCACACGAACCTCCCAGCGAGAGTTTCGCGGGCGTCCACTCAGCACGATTACGAGTGTCTTCTTGAATGAGATGGATCTGACCATCACACGTGAAAACGAATCGACGCAAGCCGCGGTCTCCGATCTCGACTGGAAAGAGCTGCTGGAGAAAACACGAAAACGGCGAGATATCAGTAACGAGGATGGAGAGGGATCTCCGCAACCGTTCAAACAGATCGGACTGCCCAAAATGATGACCGGTGCCGACCTGCTCAACGGCACGACGGGCGGAAAAGAGTTACCAGTCGGCTTTGCGGTCGGCAGTCGCGTTCGACATCCTCGGATGGGAACGGGAACCGTTCTGAAAGTGGACGGCTTCGGTGCGCGACGCACGGTGACTGTGGAGTATGAAGACGAGCACGCCACCGAAGAGACCTATGTTCTGTCGAAGTGTCCTTTGCAACCGGTCGGCTGAAACAGGTGACTTGGGTGACACTTGGAACCGTAATTCGAGACTTTCATTCCCAAACGTTGAACAGCCGATTCAAGGTGTCAAGATTTCCAGATTCTGGGACACACTTGGCGATACTCTTGAGGAATCTTGGCCGATACTGTTGGATACCCTTGACTGATACTCTTCGATACTCTTGAGCAAGTTGATTGCTGACATCCAGTTGCGTCGATTGCTTCGTTTTGACAAGACGTTGTTTTTTGTCGGTGCTCATTTTCCACGCCACGCGAAATCGCCTCCTTTCTCACGTTGCAGCGGTCGTCATTGTTCAACACGTTGCCGGTTTCAAATGACGTTCAAATTGCCAAAGATCGAGTTGATGCGTGATCTATTTCATGGTGCACTGCGTGCACCCTAGAGGTGAACCAATAATTCGTAGGGTGCATGAAATGCACCACCGATCACACCACGGCAAACATCAACGAACTCCGAACGCTAACTCTGGTAGATCGCATTTGGCAAGACAAGTTTTTCCGAGTGCTTTGATTCAACGAACATGGGTAGAAGTAGAACACGGATGACGCGGAGAAAAACGGATTGTCACAGATCAAAAAGAAGAAGTGAACGCGTTGCTGTAGGCCGAATCTCCGAGTCGGCATGAGCGATGCGGAGTATTGATAATGGGGTCTTCTGCTTCAGGGCGCCCTCCGCAACCCGATTAAATTCAATTATGAAATGAATTGAAGACACGCGCAGCGGCGCGGCGGCACGGAGGATAAAGGAGTCACTTGCGATAGTGAGCTGGGTCTTTGAGCCGTCTGAAAACTCAGATGAAAGGAGTGTAACCTCCCGACCAAAATGAGACACCAACAACTTACAAGTCACGGCGGCGCGAAGAAAAAAATGAATGTCTACATTTGTTATCAAAAGAGATGAGAACACTTATCGACGCTAATCAACGCTAATGAACTGACCTGATCCTGATTAATGAAGATCAGCGTGAATGAGTGTTCCTTATTTTGTGGTAATTCATTCTGACCACGAATGGCTCGAATCAAACGAATAAAAAAGAATGTGTGGACGTGAAGAAAAAGTATAGTCGGGTAGCGCCGTTTGCTTGCCAAACGGTGTGCGTGAGCACAAGAGGCCAATTGCAGAAGAATGAACCGCGGAGTTCGCAGAGCACGCTGAGGAAATGGCATCATGCCTCAATCATCAGACGATTGTTTATCAACCCGTCGCTCCATCGCCTCCAGAATCTTGTCCTGACGATCAGCTTGTTTTTCCCAGCGTTCCAGCAACACATCGTATCGATCAGCTTGTTCGGACCTGCGCTGTTGTAATTTATCAGTCATCTCCAACTGTTGATCAGCCAGATCTAATTGCTCATCTGTACGATCCAGCTGTAACTCTGAAATTGCGGCTTGGCGATCATATTCATCGACCTGTCGCTGATAATCAGCATCCGCTCCGTTCATTGCCTGACCAGAGCAACCGCAGATTGAACAGAATAATGCCAACAGAAGAGAATGATGACATTTCATTTGTTACTCCTTCAAGCTTGTAAGTGATGCGACAACCTGGAGGAATTCCATCGTCTCTTGCAAGCAGAATCATGTCAAACAAATTCGTGCTCCAGGTGCGCTTCAGCTATGTAAACCAGCTACACACAAAGACTCTCCGTCAGAACGGGAATATCCGATTAAAGAGACCGAGGGAGCGAGGTAGTTCGTGTCTGGATGAGACATCGTCTTCTCTCGTCAATCATCCTTGCGGAACAAACGACTCCACAAAAAAACCGGCAAACACTCGCAGGGGTCGCGAGTGTGCCGGCATTTCGCGCGACCTTTTGGCTAAAACCTCACAAGGGGAATTTGTGAGATTGCAGACAAGGTCGGCGATCAAATCTGTATAAAATCGCCGAGCAGAGGGGAGCTACTCGGCGACGACGGGAAAGCGAAACTGATCAGAGACCAGATCGATTTCCCGCTTGGTCAGTAATCCTGACAAACGGTTTCTCATTTCGGGAGACGGATGCCATTCTCCCAACGCTTCAAAGAGTGGTTCAATGAGTGAGGGGTCCACACTCCACTCTTCTTTGATCTCAGCAGCGACAACAGGTGGCATGTCCTCAAACTGTGAGATCAAAAGGAAGTCAGCATCCGCCGAGACTCCCAAATGCAGTTTGCGGAACATGTCGGCCCACTCTTCCAAGCGGGACCAATCAATGATTTGTGGTCCACCTTGCAGATAACGCTTGATGATGGCGGGTGATTCATTTTCGAGGCACCAGGCGGCACGCTCGCAAGCCGCATAAATCACACTTTCATCCAACAAAGTCGCTTCGACAGGATGGTCCGAATTATGCCTTTCCCACGTTGCTGCCAACAAATCCAACTGGACGGCTGGCGACACATTCGACAAGAAGGGGACTTCGATGAGGAAACCGAACCCATCTTGAGGAGATGAGGGGAAATGACGAGCGAGAGTAATTCGTTCCAGCGTTTCGCAAAAAGCGATTCGGAAGACGAGGTAACTTACGTCCGTCTGTGGCAAAATTGCATTATTTACTAATATTATACACATATGGTGTTCACCTTGTTGACCATGAGCAACACTAATTTTGCTCATTCCTGGAAAAAAAGTCGTAAAAATTTCGACCGCTAGGATCGGCAAAATGAGATAATGATCGGGCGTCCCAATAAAACACTTTATTTTCGGACATTTCGATACATTCCTCGGATCAGGGGAGCCTCTTCCTTGACCCAGCGAACTACTTTCGGTCTGCTCAAATATTCCTTATGGCGCGAAGGAATCCAGCAGACTTGCCGATTTTCACAGAGAATCAGGCGAGCGGACTAACGATCAATTCGATTCTGGGACTCAGGACGAGTTTTCCAGCTTCACCAACAAACAATGTTTCGTAAATGCATCATTGTGTTGATGCGAGGGGGCTCTTGATGGCGGAATGGGCGTTGATAGAAGCTGATATTGCGAGTGAAGATGGAGAGATCCGCGAATCGGGGATGAGAAAGCTGTTGGATCTCACCGAGATCCAGTCCCCCCCCTCAACAGAAGTCATCCAGCTTCTGGAGACACTTGTTCTCTCTCCACATCGTAGCGAACCGGAGCAAGAGCAGGCTGCCATCTGCCTTGGACACCTCAAATGTGAGGCTCCATTGACAAAATTCGCGGTTTCCGAGACTCCCCGTGTCCGCTCACACTCAGCAGCCGGATTTGGATACTGTGCGACTGAGTCTTCAGTGGCTTCGCTGACGGATTTATTGACAGACCCTGTTAACACTGTTCGCAACATGGCAGAACGCTCTCTGATTCGACAATTGCAGCAAGTAAAACGGACCGGTATCCCTCGCTTACTGGAAATGCTCGATCATCCTGAGCCGCTCACGCACTCTCCCGCAGCGCGAATTCTGGGACTCACACAAGACGAACGGGCCCTTCAACCGTTGCTGGACAAATCCAACCACGGTGAAAAATGGCTCACGCGCATGTGGACCACAAAAGCTCTGGGAGATCTGGGGAAACCCGAAGCCTTTGAAACTCTGAAATTACGACTGGAAACTGACGAAAAGAATCGCGTGCGAGCGTTTGCCGCCTCCGCACTGGGAGAACTCAGGCACCCAGAATCAAAAGCCACACTCGAAGCGGCTCAAGCCGATGAAGATAGTGGAGTACAAACAGCCGTCGAGGAAGCCCTCGATGCGTTGAGTCAGTCCGCCGATGCAGAAACGGTTGACCCCTTTGCCGATGAGAATGCTTAGTTCATACATTTGAACCCGATCTCACCAAGCGATAGACTTGTGACTCACCAAACAATCACTTCGAAGAGACAACAAAGGGGCTGCTGTGAAATTCGCACGTCTGCAAACCGATCAGGGTATCAAGTTGGTAGGAGTTGACGATTCGGAGGCCGAAGCTCAGTTTTTCGACTTACGAGCAGCAGATGAATCTCTTCCCGATTCCTTACCGCTTCTGTTCTCGGCAGACCCCGATCTCTCCCGCGCTCGGGCTGCCTTTGATGCTGCAAAATCAGCCAATCAAACCGTGACGGGAACAGTACTCGCTCCCATCGATCGCCCAGGGAAAGTGATCTGTATCGGTCTGAATTACCGTGATCACGCCGAGGAAACCGGCTCGCCCATTCCGACCGAACCAGTCTGTTTCAACAAGTTCCCGCAGACAGTGATTGGCTTTGGAGACTCAATCGTCCTTCCTGCGGTCTCCGACAAAGTCGATTACGAAGCCGAGTTGGTCATCGTGATTGGCAAAGAAGCCAAGCATGTTGCTGCGGCTGATGCTCACGATTATGTGGCTGGCTATATGAACGGCCACGATGTCTCGGCTCGTGACTGGCAAAAAGGCCGGCCGGGTGGTCAATGGTTACTCGGGAAAACGCCCGACACATTCGCACCTACCGGGCCTTATCTTGTCACGGCTGATGAAGTCGAAGACCCCGAAAACTTGCCCGTCAAATTGTGGTTGAACGGGGAAGTGATGCAGGACGGCAATACCTCGGAGTTTATCTTTGGAGTGAGTGCTCTCATCGAGCATCTGACCAAGCTGATCACTCTGGAGCCGGGAGACTTGATCTTCACCGGGACACCTCCGGGAGTAGGTGACGCCCGAACCCCGCCCGTTTATCTGAAAGCAGGGGATACCGTCGATATCGAGATCGGCAATCTCGGACGCTTGTCCAACCCCGTCAAAGCCGAATAAGCGAGCCACACTGAGAATCGCCGCGATTTGGCTCAATGGAAATTACGCCGCTTGCGCTTCGTTATCGTCATCATAGAAAAGAGCGTGCACTTCCGTGGCGGCTTCTTCGAGAATGGCACGCACACTTTCGCTGTTCACATGATCGGCAAGAACTTCCAGAGCCTCGATGACTTCGTCCACTTCGGCTTCGTCCAGCTCTTCGTACTCATCATCAATCGGCAAAGGCGTGTCGGTCACATTAGGCTCCTACGAGATCAGAATGAGGTTCAGAGATTCTCAGTTCTGGTATCGGCTACCTGATTCCTGTTTCCCCAGTCAGATTTGATCTAGAAGAGCGACTTCTGCTTCTTTTCGACGCTGCTGGGTTCCTTCTTGGCCTTTTGTTTTTTGCTGGTTTTCTTCTTGGCGGAAGCCTTTGCGGCCTTCTTTTTCACCGTTTTCTTCTTGGGCTTGTTAGACTTCTTGGCGGGAGCGGCTTGAGACCCGGAGGTTTTGGACGCTTTTTTCTTCTGGGGAGATTTCTTCTTTTCAGGAGACTTGGAAAGCTGCTTTTTCGCCGCTTTCTTTTTCTTCTTCTTCGCGGCCTTTTTCTTGGTGGCTTTCTTCTTCGCGTTTTTCTCCTTCGCTTTGCCCGACGATTTCTCGCTCTTTTCACCGCTGAAGATTTGGTCCCAACCCGCAACGAATTGTTTCGATGCTCCTGTGTGGACGGTATAACCTGTCATGTCGGCTGCTTTCGAATCTCTGGTGAAGTGTGTCCCAAATGGTCTCTTTATCAATTTAACATAACGACAAATTCTCGCAACAATCCGAGCACTTCTTTGCATCGGATTGGTCCTCTGAACGGTAAGTTCCTACAATTACTGGAACAAACACAGTTCCCACGCGATGGCAAACTACAATGAACCCTCTTGAAGACCTGAAGCAAAATCTGGAAGTCTATCGCCAGCAATTACTCGAGCACCCTCTGTATGATGTCATCGGAAATTTGCCGGCGTTGCGAATATTCATGCAGCACCATGTCTTTGCGGTCTGGGACTTCATGTCTCTTCTGAAGGCGTTACAACACCGTTTCACGGGAATGAACTCTCCCTGGCTGCCTGCTCAAAACCCTCTCGCCTGCCGACTGATCAACGAAATCGTACTCGGGGAAGAATCTGACGAGGATGATCACGAGAGTTATTGCAGTCATTTTGAATTATATCATCAGGCAATGCGATCCAGTGGAGCTGATACTCTCCAGATTGACCAGGTCATTGACCGCTTACGAAATGGGGCACTGCTCGAAGAGACTCTGATCTCATCCGATACCAGTCCCGCAGTCAAAAAGTTCACACTCTCCACGTTCGAATGGATTCAGCAGGGAACAAATATCGAAATCGCCTCGGCATTTACCTTCGGACGAGAAGACTTGTTGCCGGGCGTCTTTCGGAAAATTGTCGGGCAAATCAATCGGGAAGAGTCAGGGAAATTGGAACCCTTTTTGTACTATCTCGACCGACACATCGAGCTCGATGAAGACCGACACGGCCCCATGGCCGACCGACTGATCGTAGATCTCTGCGGCAATGATGACGACGCTTGGCAACAAGCAGAAAAAGCTGCGATTCGTGCTTTGCAATTGCGGATTGAGCTCTGGGACGAAATCACGGCGAAAGTAGTCGGTCACTCTCCCGCTTCCTGCTAACAGTCTATTGAGTGTTTTCTGCCAATCGGGAGTTTCTCTCGAAGAATCGTATTGTAAGATCGCTACCCGCTTCTGATAATAAAATCTCTCTCAGAAGGAACTGCATCGAGACTGTCAAGGAACAGGTGGGCCACATGCAGGATGTGCTAGCGATTGTTTTAGCGGGAGGCCGTGGAACTCGTCTCGATCCCCTCACACGAGATCGCGCGAAGCCCGCCGTCCCATTTGGAGGCGCTTATCGAATCATCGATTTCACGCTCTCGAATTGCATCAATAGTGGTCTCAGGCGAATGGTTGTGCTGACTCAGTACAAAGCCGCCAGTCTCGACCGACATCTCCAATTCGGCTGGAATTTTCTCTCTCGCGAACTGAACGAATTCATCGAGGTGCTTCCTCCTCAACAGCGACTCGACGACCATTGGTATCAAGGGACCGCCGATGCCGTCTATCAGAATTTATATACCATCGAAAAGAATCCGTCCGAACAACTACTGATCCTCTCCGGCGATCACATCTATAAAATGGACTACGCCGAAATGATCCGCGAACATCGCGAGTCGGGGGCCGATGCCACGGTTGCCTGTTTGCCCGTGCTGGTCGAACAGGCGTCTGAATTCGGTGTGATGAAAATTGACGAGTCTCGTCGCATCATCGACTTCCAGGAGAAACCACAACACCCCGAACCGAGTCCCGATGATCCATTACGCTGCCTGGCGTCAATGGGTGTCTATCTCTTCAATACTCGCTTTCTGTTTGAGGAACTCTGCCGCGACGCGACTGTGCCCGGATCGGTTCACGACTTCGGCAAGAATGTCATTCCCTCTCTGATCCACAAAGCCGACATTCGCGCATTTCCGTTTCGCGACAAGAACACGGGAGAAGGTTTTTACTGGCGCGATGTGGGAACACTCGATTCGTACTTTGAAGCCAACCAGGATCTGATATCTGTCGAACCGGAATTGAATCTTTACGATCCCTCGTGGCCCATCCGCACCTATCAGCCAAGTTTACCGCCCCCGAAGTTCGTCTTCGCTCAACAGGCCGGACCTAACCCGCGTCGTGGCATCGCTCTCGACAGCATGGTCTGTGACGGCTCGATCATCTCCGACGGCAAAGTGGAACGCTCGATCATCGGGCACGGCGTCCGTATCTCCAGTTGGTGTTCGGTGGAGGATTCGATTTTGTTTGACGGCGTGCAACTTGGTCGCGAGGTCCAGATTCGTCGGGCGATTATCGATAAGTACGTCCAGATCCCGACGGGAACTCGTATCGGCTTCGATCCCGAAGAGGATCGAAAGAATGGCTACACCGTGACAGGAACCGGCATCACGGTCATTCCGAGTACCCTTGGTAACGCCGATTCGAACCTGCTCCCTTTTGCGGGAACGGGTTGAAACAGACTGATGACTTATTGAAGCGGCGATACCACATCATGGTGATCAGTTCTAATTTAGCCCAACGATTCCCAAACGCTCAACTTCGATTCAGGAGTTCAAGAGTATGAAACGTCATACTCTTGAAATGGTCCTAACTCGTTGGCTCATCAGTGATTTTTAAGAGTCTTCAAGAGTATGAGACACAGTCATACCCTTGCCATACTCTTGACGATACTCTTCCATACTCTTGAGCAAGTTGTTGCTGTCATTGAGTTTGTGACGATCTCCCAAATTGGCTGATTTTTGCTGAGGTTTCACCGAGTTTTTCAAACATGCTGTGAGGCAAACTATGTGTCAAAAAGGTGTAGTAATCGTTGGCC
>Ga0181596_10000453_pt1 | contig 42240 bp, 32 predicted proteins | sample 041ome_6_FD_148655 | JGI IMG/M metagenome (GOLD analysis project Ga0181596, IMG submission 148655) | Coastal salt marsh microbial communities from the Groves Creek Marsh, Skidaway Island, Georgia - 041402US metaG (spades assembly) | ecosystem: Environmental > Aquatic > Marine > Intertidal zone... | reverse complement strand
GGCCTATCCCTCCCTCTCGAAATGGTCGGGCCGGTGAGATTCGAACTCACGACCTCTTGCACCCCATGCAAGCGCGCTACCAGGCTACGCTACGGCCCGAATTTCGGAGGAAGGGTGAACAAGCGGCATGCCCCCGGTTGAAGCAAGCGGTTTTTTGTCCGGCCTCACGCGGTGCATTGGTGTAAATTCGCTTGGACGAACGGAGCCGGCCGGGAAGGCTCGCCACGATCATGCCTGCCGTCGCCGTCCCTGCCCCCATGCCCCCGGGCCACCGCTGGCTCTGGCCGGTGATGCTGGCGGCCATGATCTTTGTGGCGTCCGGGCAAAGTGCGGTCGCTTCCCCGGGGTGGCTTAATTTCGACAAGGCGGCCCACTTCGCCGTGTTCGGTCTGCTGGGTACCCTGATCACGCGCACCCAGCCGCCGCGGCGCTGGTGGTGGGGGGTCGTGATCGCGTCCCTCTACGGCATCGGCGACGAATACCGGCAAAGCTTCACGCCGGGACGGTCGGTGGAGTTTGACGACTGGCTGGCCGACACCGCGGGCGCGCTGGTGGCGGTGAGCCTCTACGCCCGTTCGCGGGCTTACCGGGCGGTGCTGGAGTGGAAATTGCTGTGGGGGCGGCGCCAGCCGGTTGCCAAGCCGCTGCTGGCCGCTTCTGATGCGAACGCATGACCCCGGAAGACGTTGAGAAACGCATGACCGAGTTGCGGGCGCAGGTCGCCCGGCATGACGAGCTGTACTACCGGCAGGCGGAGCCGGAGATAAGTGACCGGGACTATGACGCGTTGAAACGCGAACTGGCGGATCTCGAGGCGGAGTTCCCCCTGCTGGCCGGCCCCGCCTCCCCGACCCAACAGGTGGGCGACGACCGTACGGAGGGCTTTGTCTCCTACACCCACCGCGAGCGGATGATGAGCCTCGACAACACCTACTCGGACGAGGAGATACGCGAGTTTATTGCCCGGGTGGGGCGCGACCTGGAGCGCGCGGATTACCGTTTTGTCGTCGAACCGAAAATCGACGGACTGGCGGTCAGCGTGACTTACGAGCAGGGCAAGCTGGTCCGGGCCGTCACGCGCGGTAATGGCGTTGAAGGCGACGACATCACGGCCAACGCGCTGACCATCCGCACACTGCCGCGCGAACTGCAGGCGGACGGTGGTGCGCCGATCCCGGCCGTGATCGAGATCCGCGGGGAGATCTACCTGACGACGGAGGAATTTCAGCGCATCAACGCCGAGCGCGAGGAGGCCGGACTGCCGCTCTACGCCAATCCGCGCAATCTCGCGGCCGGCACCATCAAGCAACTCGACACCGCGGCGGTGGCTTCCCGCAAACTGGAGATCGTGCTCTACGGCCGCGGTTACACCGAACCGACCGAGGCCTGGCCGCAGACCCAGCAGCAGTTTCACGCCTGGGTGCAGGCCTGGGGGCTGCCGACGGTGGAGCGGCAGTGGACGGCGGACAGCGCGGACGCGGTACTGGCGGCCATCCGCGAACTCGACACCCTGCGTGGCCAGTTTGCCTACGCCACCGACGGGGCGGTCGTGAAACTCGATGCGATCGCGCTCCAGCGCACGCTTGGCGCCACGAGCAAGGCGCCGCGCTGGGCGATGGCCTACAAATTCGAGGCCGAGCAGGCCGAGACCCAACTGCGCGACATCACAATCCAGGTGGGCCGCACGGGGGTGCTGACGCCGGTTGCCGAATTGGAACCCGTGCAGCTCGCGGGCACGACGGTGTCGCGGGCGACCCTGCACAACCGCGACGAGATCGCCCGCAAGGACATCCGGGTCGGGGACTTCGTGCTGGTTGAGAAGGCGGGAGAGATCATCCCGGCAGTGATCCGGGTGAATCTCGAAAAGCGCTCCCCGGAGTGCCTGCCCTACGCGTTTCCGTCGCACTGTCCGGTCTGCGCCACCGCGGCCATCCAGCTGGAGGGTGAGGTGGCGGTACGCTGTCCGAACACCGAGTGCCCGGTGCAGGTCCGGCGGCGCGTCATCCATTTCGCCTCCCGGGCCTGTCTCGACATCGAAGGCCTGGGTGGCGCCATGGTCGACCAGTTGGTGGACAAGGGCTGGGTCAGGCGCCTGCCCGACCTGTACCATCTGCGGCGCGAGGATTTGCTGACGCTGGGCAAGAGCGTGGAGAAATCGACCGACAAGCTGCTCGCCGCCATCGAGGCCAGCAAGACGGCTGAGCTGTGGCGGTTCGTCCACGGTCTGGGCATCACCCATGTCGGCGCCGCGGCGGCCAAGGACCTGGCGCGGGTGTTCGGCAGTCTGGAGCGACTGGCCAATGCGACGATGGACGATTACCTCCGCGACAAGGAGTCGGTGATCAGCGGCATTGGCGCGACGATGGCGACGGCGATCACGGGATTTTTCGCCGAGGAGCACAATCGCCGGATGGTCGATGACCTGATCGCGGCGGGCGTGGCCCCGGCGGCCCCGCTGGCCGGGGGTGGCGGCACCCGGCTGGTCGGACAGACGTTTGTACTCACCGGCACGTTGCCGACGCTGACCCGCGACCAGGCGACGGAGCTGATCGAGGCCGCGGGCGGCAAGGTGAGTGGCAGCGTGAGCAAGAAGACCAGCTACGTGGTGGCCGGCAGCGAGGCGGGTTCAAAGCTGGCCAAGGCCGAGAAACTCGGCGTGGCCGTCATCGACGAGGCCGGCCTGCAGGCGCTGCTGGCCGGCGGATAGGCACTTGGCCGTAACCAGCCTCGGTGAGGCCGCCGCGGGGCGGCCGATCTCCTTACCTTCGTCCGGCTACCTCAGCGCTCGTCGTCGCCCCACGGGGCTTCCACGACCTTGTAGCCGTCGGGAGAGCGGCGAAAGTAGCCGCCGGCGAACTCGAAGTATTCGTTGTCCTCGTGCCAGACCGTGATGGCGCCGATGGGCAGGGTCCTGATGGTCGCGCCGACGGGGGTCTTGACCCAGATGCGGCCATTCGGGCCGTTCTTAAAATACTGGCCGTTGTCGAGGAGGTAGCGCTGGTCATCCAGCCAGACCTCGACCAGCGCGGTGCGCTGAGGGGCGGAGGCGCCGATCTCGTCTTGGGCACGGGTGACCACGGTGCGACGCTCCACCTCGACCGGAACGGGCACTTCCACGATCTCGTAGCGGGTGCCGTAGGGGCGGTAGTAAACGTGGTCGGCGCGGTAGTAGACGTTGTTGCCCACGTAGACGCGGGTGTAGTTCCGGGGCAGCCGGTCCACGTAGTAGCCGCGGGGCGGGCCGGCGCGGTAGTAGGCGCCGCGGTCCCAGCGGTAGTATTGACCGCGGTAGGCGTAGTAACGGTCCGGCCCGTGCCGGAACTCATGCCCGCCGGCGGGGATGTTGACACCCACCGAAAACGACACGCGGGAGCGGTCGGCGGAGGCGACACTGAGGCCCACGAGGGCCAGCAAGGCACCCAGGCCGGCGAGGCGACGGGCGCGACGAAAGAATAAAGTGGTTTTCATGACGGAGGATGAGACGACGTGCGACCGAGCAATATTCAGTCGCACGAGGGATTGGACGCCCAACCGCACCGGTTGGTTCCAGCTTCACCCTTCCGCCGGTCAGCTTCCCGATCTCAGGCGAGCCCCTTTTTACGCAGGGCGGCGGCGAGCTGCTGCATGAACGCCTGGGCGTCGGTCTCGGTCGGCTGGTAATTGGGCTGTGAGACCTCGGTGAAGCCCGGGCGGCCGTAATTGTCCACGATCCACTTGCCGGTCACGCCGTCACTGAAGGTGACGGTGCCGCTGGCGAGGGCGCCGGGATGCAGCGTCGCATGGTCGACTTCGACCGTGACGGTGCCGGCCGGGGGCGGCAGTTCGTCCTCATCCCCGCCGTCGTCCGCGGGGGCGGCCCCCTGTGCGGCACCCTCGGGGGGTGGCGGGGTCTTGGTCACATCGCTGGCGTCGGGCTTCGGCGCCCGGTCAACCAGGTCGACATTGAGGTCATCCACCAGGAAGCGGACGTCCATGTAGGTCATCGAAATGCCGAAGTCTTCCTGGATGCGTTTCTGCACCTCCGACAGGGAGGCGCCGTCCTGCACCCAAGTGGCCACCGAGGCGGTTTGTTCGGGAGAAAGGCTCATGAACCTACACGAATGACGAATTGGCCGCGGGCGCAAGCGTGGCGGCCCGCGGAGTGGTGACCGCTCAGCGCGACAGCTGGTTGCGGAGGAACTCGATGCTGGAGCGGGTGGTCTGGTCCTGCTCCATCATGTTGTCGACCGCCTTGCAGGCGTGGATCACGGTCCCGTGGTCGCGGCCGCCAAAGGCGTCGCCGATCTCCTGCAGGGAGTGCTTGGTGAGCGTGCGGGTGAGGTACATCGCGATCTGGCGGGGGATGGCGATGTGGTTGGGCCGCCGCTTGCTGGTCATGTCGCTGTGGCGGATCTGGAAGTGGTCGGCGACCTTCTTCTGGATCGTCTCGATGGTGAGCTGGTTGCGCGCCTGCTCGACCAGCAGGTCATGGAGCAGTTTTTCCGCGGTCGGCACGTCGAGGGCCCGGCCGTTGAGCGCGCCGTAGCTGGCGACCTTGATGAGGGCGCCCTCGAGGCGGCGGATGTTGCGGGTGATGTTCTGCCCGATGAAATTGATGACGTCGGCCGGCACATCGAGGCTGAGCGAGGCGGCCTTGGTGCGGAGGATGGCGACGCGGGTTTCGAAGTCCGGCGCCTGAATGTCGGCGGGCAGGCCCCACTCGAAGCGGGACACGAGGCGGGATTCGAGCTTGGCGATCTCGGAGGCGCGGCGGTCGCTGGACAGGACGATCTGACGGCCGGACTCAAAGAGCTCGTTGAAGGTGTGGAAGAACTCCTCCTGGATGCGCTCTTTGCCCCCGAGGAACTGCACGTCGTCGAGCAGGAGCACGTCGACGCTGCGGTAGCGCTGGCGGAACTTCACCAAGGCGTTCTCCTGCAGGGCCTGGATGAACTCGTTGGTGAACTTTTCGGTGGAGAGGTAGGCGATGCGGGCGGTCGGCTTGTTGCGCAGGATGGTGTGGCCGATGGCCTGCATCAGGTGGGTCTTGCCCAGGCCGGTCTCGCCGTAGAGGAACAGCGGGTTGTAGGCGAGGGCGGGCGACTGGGCGACGGCCAGCGCGGCGGCCTGGGCCATCTGGTTGTTGCTGCCGACCACGTAGGTCTCGAAAGTGTTGCGCGGGTTGAGGATCCCGGCGACCTGCGGGCGGGGCTCCGGGCGGGTGGCGCGGCGACCCGGGGTGCGGGCGGGTTTGGCGGAGGCGCCGGCGGTGCGGTGGGAGCCCGACTCGGGCTGGCGGTGGTCGCGGACCGCCTTGCGGAGGCGGATGGACATGTCGTGCCCGACGCTGAGTTTCAGCCGCTGGGTGATCAGATCGAGGTAGTTGTCGTGGATCCAGATCGCGGCGAAGTCGTTGGGCACGCCCAGCACGAGCTCATGGTCGGTTGTTTCGAGACAGACGATGGGCTCAAACCACAGCTGGAAAACATCGTCGGGGAACAGACTCTTGAGGTCTTGTTTGACGGATTCCCAGATGGTCGAAGACGGAGTGGCGGAAGGCATGGAGGCAGTCGATTTTGTTCACAATGCGAGCCGGGGCTGCCGGCTCGGCACGTCGGAATCCGACTTACTTCACCCGTTCGTTCCGCGACAAAAGTAGGAGGTCGGCAACCATGAGAGGGTAGGGTAACATACTAAAAATCATAAACGATTGGTTGCTAACAAGTTAGGCTGGAAGAGGCGACAGATCGGGTAAATCAGCGGTCAAACGTGACAAAGAGCACTCCGTTCAAGGGATAGGGGCAATGAGCGGAGGAGAAGAGTAAACGGGGACGCAATTTGGGGTTTCAAGAGCAAGTTTCCAACAAGTTATTCACATCGGAAATGAGGATAACTTTAGCCCATTTTTTTGTTGCAAACCGGGGCTCGAAAACGAGTCCCCACCGGGGGTTGTTTTGCTGTAGGGAGGGACTCACTACATCGGCGCCTTTCCCCCTCTGAGGCGAGGCCATGTGCGGAGAAAGCAGGTAGTTTGTTACATGTTACGGCGGCGTGACGCTGCCGGGTCAGCCGGCCGACGCCGGCTGCGGATCGGTCCATTTGCCGTGCTCGCGAATGAGTTCGATCAGACGGTCATCCGCATTTTTTTGCGGGATGTTGTATTGGACGCACGTTTTGCCGACGTAGAGATTGATTTTTCCGGGGGCGCCGCCGACGTAGCCGAAGTCGGCGTCGGCCATCTCGCCGGGGCCGTTCACGATGCAGCCCATGATGGCGATCTTCACCCCCTTGAGGTGGCCGGTCTTGGCGCGGATGCGCTGGGTGGTGGTCTGCAGGTCGAACAGCGTGCGTCCGCATGACGGGCAGGCGACGAACTCGGTCTTGCTGATGCGCGCGCCCGCGCCCTGCAGGACGTTGTAGCACAGCTTCACCGCCCGTACCGGATCCGCTTCGGTTTCGATGCTGATCAGGTCGCCCAGACCGTCGCACAACAACGCTCCCGACAGGATCGAGGCCTCCAGCAGCCGCGATAGAAAACTGTTGTCGCCGGCCAGCGCGGTCGCGGTGGTGTTCCGAATCCACAACGGCACCTGCAGGCCGTGGGCCTGCAGATGGGCGGCTAGGCGACGGTAGGCACCGATGGCATGGCCGTCCTGGCGATCTGCGTCGTCCAGCGTGGCCAGCACGCGCGAGGCATCCCGGGTGGCGAGTTGCGCCGCGAGTTCCCCCCACCGGGCAGGCGAGGCGGCGATGGCGAGGGCGGCGGGCGCACCGCCCTGCACGAGGGCAAGCCATGCAGGCAGGTCGTCCGCATGGTCAGCGGCAAAGGTGCGCAGCACCATCACGGGACCGGTGGCCGCCATGAGCAGCGGCGCGACATCGTCCGGGTTCAGCCCGGCATCCACCTCCACGACCAGAAAAGCCGCGGGCCAGGCCGGGGCTGCGTTAATCAGCCGGTTCAGGTCCTCGACCTGGTTGACGCGCACCAGAACCCCTTCGGGTGGCGTGTCCTGCAGGGTTGCACTGGCGAGGGCTTTCGCGGCGGTGGGCAGGTCGGCCAGATCCCGCACCCGGGTGATCACCCGCGGCGGCTGTTCCGGGCCGATTTCGGCCCCGGGAGCGAACCCTTGGTCGGCGATCACCCGCCGCTTGAAATGAAATGGGTCCAGCGCGTCGGGTGGATCGATCGGGAAGTGGTCGGCGGCGATGGCGTCGTCCTCGCCCCAGCGGGCCATGGCCTTGCGGGCGATGGCCTGCGCGACCGGAATCTCGTAAACCGCGTCCTCGGTCAGCGAGACCCGGATGGTGTCACCGAGGCCGTCGGCCAGCAGGCTGCCGATGCCGATCGCGCTCTTGATCCGGCCGTCCTCACCGTCACCCGCCTCGGTCACCCCCAGATGGAGCGGGTAATGCATGGCCTCCTCCGCCATGCGCTGCACGAGCAGGCGGTAGGCCTCGATCATGACCTTGGGATTCGACGCCTTCATCGAAAGAATGATGGCCCGGTAGTCATGGCTCTCCGCGATGCGCAGGAACTCCAGCGCGCTCTCCACCATGCCGAGCGGCGTGTCGCCATATCGGTTCATGATGCGATCCGACAGCGAGCCGTGGTTGGTGCCGATGCGCATGGCGCGCCCCAATTCCCGGCAACGCTTCACCAGGGGCGAAAAAGCGTCGTGCAGGCGGGCGAGTTCGGCCTCATAAGCCGCGTCGGTGTACTCCTGGACCGCGAACTTCTTCTTGTCGGCGTAGTTGCCCGGGTTGACCCGGATCTTTTCCACGTGCTCGACCGCCTCCATGGCGGCGGAAGGCAGAAAGTGGATGTCGGCGACGAGCGGCACCTCGCCGAAACCGGCGGCCGTGAACTGGGTGCGGATGTCCTGCAGACAGCGCGCGGCGGCCACATTGGGGGCGGTGATGCGCACCATCTCGCAGCCCACCTCGGCCAGGGCGATCGCCTGCTTCACGGTGGCGGCGACATCCTGCGTGTTGGAGGTCGTCATCGACTGCACCCGGATGGGATGGTTGCCGCCGACCCCGACGGGGCCGACATAGATCTCATCCGCGCGCCGGCGCAGGGTGCGGAAACGCGAAGCGCAATAGCTGCTCATGCCGGAATTCAGGGCTGGACCGGCGCGACCGCGTCGGTCGCCGGCTCCTCAATCACCTCGCCGTTGTCCCCGGTGGTGGCGGCCTCCTCCTGACGCGGGGCCTCGGAGCGTACGTCGCGGACGATCCGGCGGACGTCGAAGAAGCTCACGTAGAGGATCATGGTGAGGAGCAGCATCATGAAGACGCTCTGGGTCGACATGATGAAGTTGGGCGGCAGCGGGCGGCCGCGCAGCTTGCCGATGGTGGCGAACAGCATCTGCCCGCCGTCCAGCACGGGAATCGGCAGCAGGTTGAAGATCGCGAGATTGATGTTCACGAGGATGGTGAACCACAGGACGATCCGGATGTCGGCCTGCGCGGCGAGGTGGAACACCCGGATGATGCCGACCGGGCCGCTGAGCTTCGACAGGCCGATGTCGGACTGCGGATTGATCAGGCTGCCCAGCGTGCGGAATGTCATGCCGACGTGATCGGTGAACTGTTCGACGGGACTCGGGTAGATCAGCTTGGAGTCGGTGGTGAACTGCAGGCCGAGGTCGGCCGGTTGTTCCAGATCGGCCCGGGGCGGGACAGTCAGGTTCACGTCCCGGCCCTCGCGCTGCAGGTGCAGCACGACTTCGGCGTCGGCGCGCTCGGTCAGGTAGTCGGCGTAGGTCTGGACGTTGAGGATGGGAGTGTCGTCGAGGGCGAGGATCCGGTCGCCTTCCTGCAGGCCGAGCCCGGCGGCCGGCGAATCGGGCGCGACCGCGTGCACGATCAACTCATACGCGGCGATGATGCCGACGCGCCGCACGTTTTCGTCGCCGGCGAGGCGGGGAAAGACCGTGATATCCAGGGTCTGGTCACCGCGGCGCACGGTGAAGACGTTGTAACGGCGACCCTCCTCGGTGCGGCCCGCGCTGGTGACGAGCGTCTGCAGCAGGCCCGGCCAGTCCTTCACCGCGCTGCCGTCGATGGCGAGGATGGTGTCGCCCACTTCCAGGCCAGCCTGGCGCGCCGGGCTGGTGACGAGGGACTCGTCGGGCAACTGGATCTGTTCGGCGACATAGCCGATCTGGGTGGTGGCTTGGTCGGCGGTGGTGGGCTGGCCGACCAGCCAGATGATGGCGGCGAGTGCGAAGGCGAAGATGAGATTGAAGGTCGCCCCCGCGACGAACACCAGCATCCGCGTGCCGTAGGAGACCGGGGGCAGGCTCTCCACGTCGACGTCGGATTCCCCTTCGACCGCGGACAGGTCCGCCAGTTGGGGCAGCAGCACGTAACCGCCGAGGGGGAACCAGGACACGCGGTATTCGACACCGTCCTTGCCCTCCCAACCGAACATGCGGGGCCCGAACCCGATGGAGAACCGCGTGACATGCACGCCCCGGCGCCGGGCGGCCAGGAAGTGACCCAGCTCGTGGACGAAAATCGAGCCGCCGAAGAACAGCACGATCAGGAAGATCGCCCACAAATTGGAGAACAGGGCTGAAAGCAGGTCGGCGGGCATGGCGTGGTTCAGGCGGTGGCGAGAGTCGGCAGAAGCGAGCGAGCGATGCGGCGGGCCTCGGCGTCAAGCGCGATGACGGCGGCGAGATCGGTCGGGTCGGAAGGATCGAGTTGAGTCAGAGTCTGTTCCACCAGCGTGGGGATCGCAAGAAAGGGGAGGGATTCCGCCAAAAACGCCGCGACGGCGATTTCGTTGGCCGCGTTGTAGATCGCGGGAGCCGCTCCGCCGCGGCGCATGGCCGCGTAGGCGAGGCCCAGCATCGGAAACCGGGCTTGGTCGACCGGGCGGAAATCCAGTGAGAAGGCGCGGTCCAGATTGAGCGGCGGCTCGACGCCGGGCAGCCGCTCCGGGTGCAGCAGCGCGTGCTGGATCGGGAACGTCATCGAAGGCGGGCACAGGTGGGTGATCATCGACCCGTCGGTGAATTCGACGATGCAGTGCGCGAGGCTCTGGGTGTGCAGCACGGCGTTGCACTGCTCTGATCGCAGGTCGAACAGCCAGCGCGCCTCGATCAGCTCAAGGCCCTTGTTGGCGAGCGTGGCGGAATCGACCGTGATTTTGGGCCCCATGTCCCAGTTCGGGTGGTTCAGCGCGTCGGCCGGCTTGACGTGGGCCAACTCCGCGAGCGAACGATCCCGGAAGGCCCCGCCTGACGCGGTCAGCGTCACGCGGGCGAGGTCCTTGGTCGGGTTGTCCGCGAGGCACTGGAAGACGGCGTTGTGCTCGCTGTCGACCGGTCGGAGGGTGATGTCCCGACGGGCGGCGGCGGCCATCACGAACTGGCCGGCCATGACGAGGATTTCCTTGGAGGCGAGGGCGAGGTCCTTGCCGGCCTCGATCGCGGCCATCGCGGGGGCCAGACCGGTCACTCCGACGACGGCGACGAGCACGATGTCGGCCTCGGGCAACGTGGCCAACGTGGTGAGACCCTCCATGCCGGCATGAACCGTGACGCCGGCGGGCAGGTGGTCCTTCGCGGCACCGGCCGCGGTTTCGTCGAACAGGGCGACGTGACGCACGGTCGGGTGGTCGGCGGCGATGCGGGCGAGGGCGGCGTGGTTCGCGCGGGCGGCGAGGCCGACCAATTGCAGCCGATCGGGATGCGCCGCGATGACGCGCAGCGTGCTCTCGCCGATGGAGCCGGTCGCGCCGAGCAGGACGACGCGCTTGGGGGCGTTGGCGGCGGATGCGCTCACAGCAGGCTGAAGATCACGTAGCCCAACGGCGCGGTCAGGATCAGGCTGTCGGAAAGATCGAACACGCCGCCGATGCCGGGGATGGTCCGACCGGCGTCCTTGGCGTTGGTCCGGCGCTTGACGATGGACTCCACCAGATCGGACACGATGGCCAGCACCGCCACCGGGACGGCCATGGCTGCGGCGAACCAGGGGGTGAACGCGGCCGGCACGGCATCACCGAACCCGTGGGCGAGCCCGGCGCCGATGCCCATGGAGGTCAGCACCCCGCCGATGGCGCCTTCCCAGGTTTTCTTGGGACTGATCTCCGGGGCCAGCTTGTGCTTGCCGAACATCATGCCCGCCAGCAGCGCGCCTACGTCGCAGAACTTGGACACCGCGATCAGCCACACCGAGAGCAGCAGGCCGGTCTTGGGCAGCGGGGTGTCGATCAGCATCACCTGGGACAGAAACTGCAGCATGAACGGAATGTAGATCACGCCGAAGGCGGTCCAGGCCAGGGTGTCGAGCCGTTCATGGGCCTTGCGTTCGCCGAGGATGCGGATGGCGAACACGATCACGGCCAGGGCCAGCACTGCCTTCACGGGCACGCCGTGCGGGGCCAGATAGAGCGGCCCCAGGCAGAGCACCGCACCGATGGTCATGCCGAAACGATCAAACGGGTCGATGTCGAGATGCCGGATCAGTGCATAGAATTCCCGCAGGGTCAGCACCGCGACGATGGTGACCAGCCACACTCCGCCCGTCGGCCCGAGGAAGAGGACGCAGCCGGCAACTATCACCCAAAGAATGACCGTGCTGAGAATGCGGGAGCCCATGTGAGTCGAGAGGGAAAGGGTCGGGGGTCGACCTCAGGTCGCCACTGGCGCGGGAGCGGCCACCTGTTCGCCGGTGCGACCGAACCGCCGTTCGCGGCGACCGTATTCGGCTACGGCGGCGGCCAGGTCGTCCTTGGAAAAATCGGGCCAGAACACCGGCACGAAGACGAACTCCGCATAGGCGGCCTGCACCAGGAGAAAGTTGCTCACCCGCGTTTCGCCCGAGGTGCGAATCACCAGATCCGGGTCCGGCAGGTCGGCGGTGTAGAGGTGGCGGGCGAAAGTGTCCCAGGAGTCATCGGTCGCCACGATGGTGCCGGCGGCCACGGCGGCGGCATAGGCCCGGGCGGCGTCGACGATTTCGGTGCGGGATCCGTAGTTGAGCGCGAGGGTGAGGGTGTGCTCGGTGAACTCCGCGGTGGCGGCCATGGCGCGGTCGAGTTCGCGGCGCACGACGGCCGGCAGGTCGGCGGTGCGGCCGATGGTGCGCAGCCGCACGCGGTTTTTGACGAGGGTGGCGGTCTCGCGCTTGAGAAAGAACTCGAGCAGATTCATCAGCGCCCCGACCTCATCCTCCGGGCGGCGCCAGTTCTCGACCGAGAAGGCATACAGCGTGAGGTAGCGGATGCCCTGTTCGCGGGAGGCCTCCACAATGCGCCGGACGGTTTCCACGCCCCGGCGATGACCCTCAATGCGAGGCAGGCCCCGCTGGCGGGCCCAGCGACCGTTGCCATCCATGATGATGGCCACGTGCTGCGGGACGGCGGGGGAGGGAGAGTCGGTCATCAGTTAAGCCGGTCACGTTAGGCCCCGGCTCTCGGCTTTGACAAGGCGCAACCCGGTGGCGTCATTTGACCCGCGGAGGCTTTGGCTCCACCTTGTCCGCATGCGTGACGAACCGCTTTCCGACGCCGCCATCAGCGACAGCCTGCGTGATCTGCCGGGGTGGGATCGCGACGAGGATGCGTTGGTGAAAACCTACACTTTCGCCCACTTCCGCGAAGCCCTGTCCTTCATGGTCAAAGTGGGCGACGAGGCGGAGGCGATGGACCACCATCCCGAGTGGACGAATGTCTACGACCGGGTCGACGTGCGGCTTTGCACCCACCACGCCGGCAACAAGATCACGGCCAAGGACACCAGGCTGGCCGCCGCGATCGAGCAGGTCGCCGCCCGCCTGCGTTCCTGAAGCCGGGCCGGGTTTAGCGCTGGCGCAGCGCCAGCCGGGCGGCGCGAAACACGTCCACCGGATTGCCCGGCCAGGTATTCGTGGCCCCGAAGCGCAGCCGCAGCAACGCGGCGCGCACTTCGTCCGGCCACGCGAAATCGCGGCGTTTGGCGCCGCGGCGCAGCCACTTGGAAGCCTCGCGGCGCACCGGATCGTGATCGGGACGGCTGTGCCGTGACCGCAGCTTGAGCCACCAACCGCGGCCGTGCTGGCGCCACGTCCAGATCAGCCCGGCCACCCCGATCGTCCAGAGTCCGACCGTGCCCCAGCGCTCCAGCCCCCACGGCCGGCGGGCCCAGCTGCGCACGGCGTTGGTGCCGCGCTCGAGAAATTCGCTGAGCTGCCGGGAACGGCTCTTGAACCAGGTGGTCACCGCCGAGGTGATTTCCGCCTGGGTGCTCTGGTCGAAATTGACGATGCGGCGATACCAGAAGACGCGCAGGCTCTCGATGCGGGCCTGCCAGCCGGTGTCGGTGCGGGCGGTGGCCACGGCAGCCAGCGCGGTCTCATCCGCCAGCGCGGCGAGGGCGGCGTTGCCTGGAGTCGGGTCGACCCGACTCCAGGTGCCGGAGGCGTCGTCGAAGATTTCGCTCCAGGCGTGGGCGTTGGAGTTTCGCACCGTGAAGCTGCCGCTGTAGCTGTTCCAGGTGCCGCCGGCGAAGCCGGTCACCAGGCGGGCGGGGTAGCCCGCCGCCCGGGCCATCAGCACCAGCGAGCCAGCGAAGAACTCGCAGTGGCCCGGGGTTTCCGAATCCAGCCAGCGCAGCAGCGGGTCGCCACTGCCGGCGGGCAGGGCGCTGTCGAGCGCGTAGGGATGCTGCGCGCTCAGCCAGGCGACGGCGGCCTGAGCAAACGCGGTGGCATCGCCCGACGTGACGCCGGTGGTGGCGTCCGTCACCACCCGGTCGAGTCGCGTGCGGTCAGCCGGCGTGAGTGCGCCGAGATCAAGAAAGCGCTCACCCTTCGGCTGCTGGTTGCGGCGGGCGAGGGCGAAGCTGGCATCGCGCACGCGGCCGTTGGTCGACATGCTCCACGTTCGGTAGGCGAGCATCTTGGGCGGGTCGCGTTCCAACGCGACGGCGAGCATGTCGGTGTTGAAGGAGAACGTCTGCGGCTCGGTGAACGACAGGGTGTAGAAGTTGCCGAGCAGCGGCAGGAAGCGGCTGATGCCCGGTTCGAAGTAAAACGTCCAGGTGGGGGCGTCGCGCTCGAAACCGGGGGTGCCGTTGATGCGGCCGCGCGGCACGCGATGGCCGGCGAGGGACAGGCGCAGCGGGTCCGACATCTCGAAGCCTTCGCCGTTGTATTCGTCGAGCACCACCATCCGGAAGTAGGGCACGGCCGGCATGGCTGCGGGATCCGTCACATCGACCAGCAGGGCGAGGCTGTCGTCGGCGATGATCGAGGTGACCTCGCCGAATTTGATGCTGTCTGAAAACCCGGTGCGGGTGGTCCGGCTGATCAGCCGGTCGAGGAAGAGGCCGCTTTGGAAATCGAAGCGCGGGATGGCCAGAAAGAGCAGGCCGGACAACCCGACCACGCCGGCAAACCCGACCGCGCCGAGCGCCGCCAACCGCCAGTCGGTCGCGGCGCGGAGCCGCCGGAAGTGCGCCCCCCACGTGCCGCGCGCCCAGGCCGGCACCGCCCTGAGATCAGGGGCCTTGTGGGTGCTGCCGTCGGCGAATTCCAGCGTGACGGCCAGCAGCATGACGAGCGCGGTGCCGGTGAAGGCGATGATCTGCACGGCGAACGACAGCGACACGGTGATGACGCCCGCCACGATGACCAGAAACAGCCCCAGGATCACCAGCTGGAGGTCGTCGCGGCGCTGGCGGTAGGTGATGACCCGGTAGAGGATCAGCATCAGGTCGAGCCGGATGAGTGCGGGCAGCGGTTCGCTGGCGGTGGTCAGGTCATAGACAAAGGCCAGCACGATGATCGGGAAGGCCAGCCGGTGCATGAGGCGCGGCACCCGGGCCGGCCAGGCGGGCCAGATGACGGCGGCGATGGCGGCGAGCGCGACCATGGGCATCAGCGGCCCGGCGGCGATGTCCATGAAGAACACCGTGATGACCGACAGCAGGGCCAGCCCGCTGCCGAGCAGCCAGCGCAGGCGGCCGAGGTCCTCGGCTTCAAGCTGCGGCCGCTTTTTGTCCATCGACGAAGGCGGCGACGCCGCGGGCGCCGTCGGGGCTGAAGGTGAGGCGTTGGCGACCGGCGAACTGCACCGCGGCGGGCGCGTCGCCGGCGAACGGGGGCGCGGAGGGCCGGCCGGAGGATTGGCGCGGCATCAGCAGTGCGAGCTGATCAAGAAACGCTTCCACATCGCGCACGGTGCGCACCGCGCGGGGCGGATCGAGATCGATGCTGACCGTACCCAGCCGGCCGGCGGTGAACAGGTCCTCGGCCAGGGTCGCCGCGAAGCTGCACATCGTCTCGAACTGCTCGGCGCGCGGCCAGCGGTCGGCGGCTGAGTCGACGTGAATGGAGAACCCTTCCTGGTTTTCGCGGGAGAACTGCCGGACCATGAGCTGGCGCAGCCGGGCGCTGGCCTTCCAGTGCACCAGTCGGTGGGAGTCGCCGGGACTGTATTTGCGCAGGGCCAGCAGGTCGCCGCTGTGGCCGATGCGGTTGACGCGCTCGCCGCTTTGGCGGCGGGCGGGCGAAAAGACCGGCGTGCGTTGGTACTCGATCGGCCGGGGCCAGACGAGCACCTCGCGGCGCACCTCGGCGGCTAGGACTTTTTTCAGGAAACCAAAGGGAAAGAGTGAGCCGACCGCGGTCAGCTCGACCACCTCAAGGCCGCGCTGTTCGGGTTGCCACGACCATTCCAGCCGGGTTTCGGCCCCGCCCGGATCGAGCCGCCGTCGCATGACAATCCGCCGACCCTTGGGCTGGGCCTTGGTCCGCACCTCGAACCAGAGGCCGTAGGTCGGCAGCAGTCGCTTGCGGTTGCGCAGATCAATGCCGGCGGTGCCCGTTTCGCCAACGCGGAAGGGCGGGCGGGCGTCGAGGCGCCACGCGACCTTGGCGAGGTTGAGCGCGGATAACACGCCGCTGAGGATCAGGCAGGCGAGCAGCAGCGAGAGGGTGATGAAGAGGATGTTGTTCGACGTGTTGTAGGCGGCGCTGCCGATGCCAAGGGAGAGGGAGATCAGCAGCAGGCCGGACACGGTCGGCATGATGCGCTGACCGCGCGGCGGATAGAGCAGCGACCAAAGCATCTTGCGCCACGACAGCTCCTGCCACCACGCGCGCCAGCCCCGGCGCTTCGCCCCGGGACCATGCCAATCCGGAGCGGGAGAGGCTGGATAGTTGACCATGGCTGCGTTCATATCCGTTGCGTCAAGGCTCAAGCCCCAAAATCATCATAAGATCCTGTTGAAATCTCGGTGGAGTAAGCGGGTTATCAGGGGCACCGCACGTAAGTGACGACTCGGTGAAGCCATGACGTTCAACACGTGCGTCAGATCAGGTAGACTATTACTGACGATTGCTCCGCATTTGAAAACGAATTCCATAATTCCTCATGGCTAGGCGATACACTATGACCTTGAGGCGTGGTAGTTTGAATAGGAGTTGAACACTTAGAAAACGCTAGCAAGCAGACAGGGCAGTATTATCAAAGCCAGGTAGGTTCTTGGTGGGAGAATGACCCTGAACGAGTAGGCGGGTAGCCGATCACCACATTTACCGGTCTGGATGAGCGGGGGATGTGGTCTAAAGGCGGTTCCAGTGAAGCCGACAGAGCCTTCTCCTACGAAATTATGTCGAGCATACGTTTGGGGCAATTCGGTGCAACAGAAGAGTGACGCTGCTCCTTGCCAAGAGGCTTAGCTCACAGAAGTCTAATGACTTGAAGAAGGCCTGATCGCCATAGTTGCTGAACGAAATGGGGTTAAGTGGTTTGCTGGCCTCGGAGTGTTCCGTTGACTTCCATTAGAGTTACCATTTTGAGGGCACGGTGCGTATCGGATTTCTTGTCTGGAACACCTTTCAGGTCGGCCATTTTGCAGAGCTTTTGCGTTATTTTGATGAGCCGGAAATCATCTTTTGCGATCGTAGTCCGGCGGGACTGAAGAAATTCGATCCTCAATGGTTGAGCAAGTACGGGGCCTACTCGCGTTTCGTTGAGCAGACCAAGCTAGCAGCACTTGATGGTGAATATGATGCTATCCTGACTCAATTTACTCCACCGTTAGAGAAGCCATGGGTGAAAACGCGATTGGTGATGTGCCAATATTCCATGGCCAAACCCAAGACCGCATTCAACGCCCGTTGGTTGGCGGCCGACCTCGGTTTGGTCTATGGTCAATTATCCGCGGATATCATCGGGCAATTGTGTCCAATCGTGCAGGCTGGAAACTGGCGATTTGACCCCTATTTTAGCGGTCAACTTGATGAACGATTTCTAGCTCAGATGAGAGCCAGGTTGGATAACTCAAAGCCAACAATTTTGTTCATGCCAACCTGGGGTGATCTGAGCTCTCAGAAGATGTTTCGTACTGCGATGCGACCATTGCTGCCTGAGTTCAATGTTGTATATAAACCTCATCATATGACCCCCTTAAGGGACGGGGATAAGGCGGGTTCATTGGGGCAGGGTACCATTGACTCCAATATCTTCACCGGAGTCCTTGATGTCGGGCCCTATCTCATGCAATTGGCGGACGTGGTGGTGTCAGATATGAGTGGGGCTATTTTTGACTCACTATATTGTGGAAAGCCTACGGTGCTGTTGAGCTTGGGAAAGGATCTGGCTGATCACCGGAAAGCGGATCCATCGGCTTTTGAAATCACCCGCCAACCTGAAATTGGGCCTTTGGTGGACTTGCCCGAGGATCTTCACGGTGCAGTTCATATGATGTTGGATCCGCATCATCCCTATAAGGAGAAAAACAGCGCCTTGGTGACTGAATCTTTTGTCCAACGTGGTGGTTGTGCCGAGTTGGCATCAGACGGCATCAAACAACTACTCCGGGGGGAGTTGGTAAGACCTTCGCTGCAAACTTACATTGCACCGCAGGTGGTAGTACCCCTGCTCAATAGAACCTATAGCAATGCGGTCCGTCGGGCCAAGACGCAGCAAGTACAATGGCGCTACGGTAAAAGCACCCGCAGTTTGAATGTGCGGTCGCTGGTTAAGAAGACGGTATCATACATGCCGGCCAGTTTGCTCATCCGGTTGGCTGGAGTGGCTCAAAAGCTTGGGGTGAACCGGGCTGAAAGGTTTCTCTACTTGCGGGCCTTGGACGCCGGTGACCGCGCTCGGGCACCCTATTGGCTGGCGCAGTTCGAGCGGGCGCGGGGACGTAAAGATAAGTCCGATGCGCTGCTTAAATTGGCGTCATCGCGCAATGTTAATGCCGAACGCAAGAGGATAACCAGATTACAAGACAATGAGGAATTTGTCGAACTAGGACTTACACTGGAAAAGTGGGCCCGGTCCCGTCCCAAACAGCGCCGAAGGGGATTATACCATTACTATTGTGCGGCTACCAATGTTCGATACAGCAGACGAATATGGCGCGAAGCAATTAGTGGGCTGACTGAGTATATTGATGACGAAAGCAATGAAAGATCCTACATCCGCCGGCTCACTTATCGGGATCTGGGGTTGACGGCTTTGGCCTCAGGGGTGGAGCGATCAAATACGGATCCTGAAGAGCAAAAGCTGGATGCAGTCATTGCGTTGCTAGGTGACATGATGACCTATTTGGAAAAAGCTGCGCAGAATGATCGCATTCCCTTGCCTAATCAATGGGTACAGACTCCTGATGGCCGGTGGGAAAAACTGGGAGGCTGTGAATGCCGCATTTTCGAAATGTGTATCATTTTGGGATTTGGTCGCTTGGCTCAGAAGGACAGCGACGAAGTGCGCGACGCGATGATAGCAGTAACCCGCAATTTTATTGTGGCTTTACGCTCGGCTGGATGGGCGATCCTGCCTCGTATGCAAGCCGGGTATCGTGGTGGCGTGCCTGTAACGGGCCGATTCCCATGTGCTACTTGGCATACGACCCATACGGGAGTTCCCGGTCAGATTCATCTGAAAGTGGGGTCCTACAACGGTCATATCATCATAGATGATCGCGGTTACTCAGGGTGGTCCTCGATGGCGTCTCGTGGGCTTGCGCAAATTATTGAAGGGGTGGATCTCAAAGAGGCGACGAAGCAGGCCAAGCACCTCCATGATAAGATCGTGGCGAGTGGCCGGTCCAAATACAAACAAAGCGAGGAGAAGGTACCTGACGTGGGTCCGTATGTGTTCCTACCCATGCAGGTGCTCAACGACACGGTGGCACGCTTAGCCTACATCGATTGCCTTACGCTATTGCGTAAACTTGCCGCGTGGGGGGTGGATTCGAGCTACACCGTCGTAGTTAAACGCCACCCCAAATGCACGATTAAGAGTGTGGCTAAGGCTATTGATAAAGAATGCTCTGCAGGGCGGATTGTGGTGTCGAATGCATCGATTCACGATCTCATATCCGGTGCCACCTGCATTGTAACCGTAAATTCCGGCGTCGGGGCGGAGGCCCTTATGCACTACAAGCCAGTCATCACCACGGGAGAATCGGATTATTCGGCCGCGACTCGTTTGGTGAAATCCGTTGAGGAATTATCCGCAGCGTTGCAAACTTTGGGAGAGGAATACATACCGAAAGACAGTATGCTTAAGTTTCTCTGGTTTTTCACCAAGCGGTACCAAGTTCATTACTCCGATGCTGAAGCCACTCAGGCTCGGGTATTGGATTTATTACGAACTCTTGATCCAGCACTCGGCCGTAATCACATACAGAAGGATGCTTTTGTAACCCAAGTATAATTGGTGACGCTCAAGTTGGGCTGTTTACGCACTCTTCTCGGTGGCTGATTAACTTGATTCATTTATAAAGATAGCGTCCATAATGGACGCCTCCGGCATCATTGCCTTCGTGCGGGTGATTCGCAGAGCGTCATATAGATGGTAGCCTTGCATTGCCATAAAGCCGACGAGATCCGCGAAGCGATAAGAGTTTTGATGACGTTTGCGGATACTGGTTTCGGCGATGACAAATTTGCACTTCTTTAGACTTTCGGTGGCCCCTTTAAGGACCTCCAGCTCCATGCCTTCCACATCCACTTTGAGAAGAATGGGGCCATCGAGGGCCCGGTCTGCCAAGATTGTGTCCAGTTTTCGTACCGGAACCACATACTCCTTATAGTTGTGATCTTGTGTTTTGGTGGTTTCCAACATCGAGGAAACCCTAGGACGATCCGTATAACAGCGGATAGTAGCATTGCCGTCTTCGGATCCGGCAGCGACCATGTGTACCTCTCCGCTGCGATTGGCCACCAATTTTTTACAGATCTTTTCGTAGGTGGGCAGCGCTTCAATCAGAATCAAGTGAGCCTTCGGGTAGGCCTTGTAAAGTTCAGGGGTACCGTCCAGCACGCCGATATCAATCACCGTCTGTATATCCCCCAGTCTTTGAATGAATGTCGGGGACCAGCCTGGCAGGACCACCTTGTTATTTTTAAGAATGCTGCGCAGTTCCGTTTCGACTTCCTTTGGCAAGGAAGGAGAATCTAACAGCGCACTAATACGGGAACGCTTTATCATCGTATGACTTGTAGGCCAGAATTAGGGCTTTAGGAAGCAGTAATTTAATCAGTTCCAGCCTTCCTTCGTGTGCTTCGCTCATGCGTTCAAGCCCGTTGCGGGATGCAAGCTCTGGGTGTGGTACTCCTAATCATAGATTTGGGCCTTTGGGGTGGCCCCGGTAGGCGATGGCACTGCGTTGCGCCTACTTATTGAGGTGCCGGCAACGCTTCCACGATGCGCTTGAGCACCGCGGCGACGGCGCGGCGCTCCTCTAGGGCGTCCGACACGGCGTGGGCGAAGGAAAGGCGGTGACTGAAGACGGGGGTGACCAGATCGGTGACATCGTCCGGAATCACGAAGTCGCGGCCTTCGGCCAGGGCCCGGGCCTGGGCGGCCTGCTTGAGGGCGAGGCCGCCGCGCACGCTGACGCCGGCCTTGAATTCGGCTTCGGTGCGGGTGGCGCCGACGATGGCCAGGATGTACGCCAATACACTGTCCTCGACGAAGACGGCGGCGGCGGTCTGCTGCAGGGTGGTGATCTCGCTCCGGGTGATCACGGGATCCAGGGAGATGGCGTCGTAATTGGTCGCGGCTGCCCGCAGGATCTCCAGCTCGTCGCCGGCCCGGGGGTAACCCATGTGGATGCGCATGAGAAAGCGGTCCATCTGGCTCTCCGGCAGCGGAAAGGTACCCTCATAGTCCACCGGGTTCTGGGTGGCGAAGACCATGAAGGGCGGGCCGACCGGATGCGTCTCCCCGTCGACCGTGACCTTGCCGCGATCCATCACCTCGAGGAGGGCCGACTGGGTCTTGGGCGTGGCGCGGTTGATCTCATCGGCCAGTACCACGGAGGCGAAGACGGGTCCCTTTTTGAAGACGAACTCCTTGGTAGTCTCGTCGTAGATGGAGACGCCGGTGACGTCGCTGGGCAGCAGGTCGCTCGTGAACTGGATGCGGGCGAACGGGCAGTCGAGCGAACGGGCCAGCGAGTAGGCGAGGGTGGTCTTGCCGACGCCGGGCAGGTCCTCGATGAGGAGGTGGCCGCGGGCGAGCAGGCAGACCAGGGTGTGCTCGATCACCTCGTCCTTGCCCTTGATCGTGCGACGCATGTTGGCGCGCAGCCGATCAAGGGCCTGTTTCGCGGCGGACATGGTCGGGGCGGGAACGAAGTCGCTCATGGTGCGTGATTAAGTGCGGAACCGCCGGAGGGTCAAACCAGCCGCCAACGAATCAAGGGCATCGTAAACTGGCTTGGAAACTAAAGAAACCTTGAAAGTTTCCATATTATTCATCACCTCCTGCTTCATGACTCCTGCAGCGGCTGAATCCTCCTCCCCTCCGGCGGTCCGTGATCGGATCGTGGAGGTGGCGCGGCGGCAGCTTTTCCGGTTTGGGTATGCGGCCCTGACCATGGATGGGCTCGCGACGGAGCTGGGGATGAGCAAAAAGACCCTCTACGTGCACTTTGCGGGCAAGGACGTCCTCGTGGACGAGATCATCCTCGGGTTTGCCGAGGAGGTGCGGGAGGGCGCCGCGACCCTGTTCGCCGACGAGACGCTGGGTTTTGCGGAGAAGTTGGTGCGCTTCACGGAAGCGATGATTGCGCGGTTTGCGCGGGTGCCGCCGACATTGTTTCGCGAACTCGAGCGGTTCGCCCCGGAGGTGCATCGGCACATCGAGGAGCTGCGTTTTCGCAACATTCCGGTGGTATTCGGCCGCATCATCGCGGAGGGCCAGAAGGCCGGCATGGTGCGGCGCGGGGTGGACCCGGCGTTCGCGACGGAGTTCTGGCGGGCGGCCATCCAGAGCCTGATGCACCCGGATGCGCAGGAGCGGCTCGGCCTGCGGCCCGAGCAGGTGTTTGTCCAGGCCCTGAACCTCTTTTGCGGCGGGCTGCTGACTTCCGAAGGCATGAAGGATTATGAAAACCTATCGAATCATAGAAACTAAGGTCGGCCTTGGGCTGGCCCTGGGGGCGCTCCTGCTGGGTGGTTGTGCGCGGGAAAGTGAAACGCGCTGGCAGGGTTACCTGGAAGGCGAATACGTGCTGGTCGGCGCGGCTCTGGGCGGCCGTCTGGAAACCCTGGCGGTCGCGCGCGGAGACAACATCGAGGCCGGTGCACCGTTGTTCACCCTTGAGCAAACCACCGAACAGGCCCGGCGCGATGAAGCCCTGCAGCGCCTGGCCGGCGCCGAGGCCCGGCTGGCCGATCTGCGCAAAGGCCAGCGGCCGTCCGAACTTGCGGCCATCGCGGCGCGGCTGGCGCAGGCCCGCTCGGCGGCCGAGCTGTCGGCGCTCGAGCTACAGCGCGTGCGCGAGCTGCGGGAGAAGAACGTGGCGTCGGAGGAAAATTTTGACCGGGCCCGTCTGACTCATGAGCGCAATCTCGCGCAGGTCGCCGAATTGGAAGCGCAGCGAACGACGGCTGAGCTGGGGGCGCGGGCTGACCTCGTGGCTGCCGCCGAAGCGGAGGTCGCCGCCGCCCGTGCCGCGCTGACCCAGGCGGAGTGGGCGGTGACGGAGAAAACCCAGGCCGCGCCCGCCGGGGGTCTCGTGTTCGACACCCTTTACCGGCCGGGTGAATTCGTGCCGCCCGGCATGCCCGTGGTGTCCCTGTTGCCGCCGGCCAACCTCAAGGTGCGGTTCTTCGTGCCGGAACCGGTGCGGGCCACGCTGGCCGCCGGTGACACGGTGCAGGTTCACTTCAGCGGCCGCGACGCGCCGGTGCCGGCGCGGATCGGCTACCTGTCACCTCATCCTGAATACACGCCGCCGGTGCTCTACAACCGCGACAACCGCGAGAAGCTGGTCTACCTGCTGGAGGCGACGTTTGCCGCCGACGCCGGCGTGGAGCTGCGGCCGGGCCAGCCGGTCGATGTGAGCCGATGAAGCCGGGCGCGCAGGAACCGGTGATCGACGTGCGCGGGATCACCAAGCGCTTCGGCGACAAGACGGTCGTCGACGGCATCGACCTGCGCGTCGAACGGGGCGAGATCTACGGGTTCCTGGGGCCGAACGGCAGCGGCAAGACGACGTTCATCCGCATGCTGTGCGGACTGCTCACGCCGGATGCCGGCGAGGGGAGTTGCCTCGGTTACGACGTGCGCAGCCAGCAGCGGGAGATCCGCACGCACGTGGGCTACATGACGCAGAAGTTCAGTTATTACGAAGACCTGAGCATTCGCGAAAATCTCGACTTCGTGGCGCGGCTCTACGCCACGCCGAACCGGCGCGAAGTGGTGGACCGCGCCATCGAGCGGCTGGGGCTGGCGGGGCGCAGCAGACAGCTCGCCGGGCAGTTGTCCGGCGGCTGGAAACAGCGGCTGGCGCTGGCGGCGGCGTTGCTGCACGGTCCGCAGTTGCTGCTGCTCGATGAGCCGACGGCCGGGGTCGACCCGAAGGCGCGGCGCGATTTCTGGGATCAGATCCACCGGTTGGCGGCGGACGGGCTGACGGTGCTGATCACGACGCACTACATGGACGAAGCGGAGCGCTGCCATCGGCTGGCCTATCTCGCCTACGGCAAGCTGCTGGTGCACGGCGCACTCGCCGACGTGGTGGCATCGGCGCGGCTGATCACCTGGGAAGTGCGCGGACCGCGTTTGTGGTCGCTGCCCGACGAGCTGAGAGGCCGGCCCGGTGTCGAGCAGGTGGTGGCGTTCGGCAACACGCTGCATGTCAGCGGTCACGACGAAGCGGAACTGCGGCAGACGCTGGCGCCGCTGCAGGAGCAAGGCTACGCTGCGCGTCCGATCGAGGCGGGCCTGGAGGACGTGTTCATCTGTCTCATGGACCACGCCGCGGACAATTTCCCGGGAGGGGGCGCATGAGCCGGTTCGCGCTGCATCGATTCTGGGCGATGGTGCTGAAGGAGTTCATCCAGATGCGGCGCGACCGGGTGACCTTCGGCATGATGGTGGGCATCCCCATGCTGCAGCTGATCCTGTTCGGCTTCGCGATCAACTCGGACCCGAAGCACCTGCCGGCGGCGGTGCTCAACGCCGATCATGGTCCGTTTGCGCGTTCCCTGGTGGCCGGGTTGCAGCACAGCCGCTACTTCGCGTTCGTGCACGAAGTGGCGACCGAGGCGGAGGCCGCGCGGCTGCTGGAGCTGGGCGAGGTGCAGTTCGTGCTCAACATCCCGGAGGATTTCAGCCGGCAGCTGATGCGCGGCGAACGGCCGGCGGTGCTGGTGCAGGCCGATGCGACGGATCCGGGGGCGACGGGCGGGGCGTTGGCGGCGGTGCAGCAGTTGACCAACACGGTGTTTGATCGCGAGCTGCAGGGGCCGCTGGCGCACTTGCGCGGGCAGCCGGGGCCGGTCGAGTTTCGGCTGCACCGGCTCTACAACCCGGAGATCATCACCCAATACAACATCGTGCCCGGCCTGATGGGCGTGGTGCTGACGATGACGATGGTGATCATCACCGCGCTGGCCATCACCCGCGAAAGGGAGCGGGGCACGATGGAGAACCTGCTGGCGACGCCGGCCCGGCCGCTCGAAGTGATGACGGGCAAGATCCTGCCCTACATCATTGTCGGCTACGTGCAGGTGACCCTGATCCTGCTCGCGGCCAAGTTCCTCTTCGCGGTGCCGATGGTGGGCAGTCTGGTGCTGCTCTACCTCGTGGCCTTCCTCTTCATCGCGGCCAACCTGGCGATGGGCATCACGTTCTCGACGCTGGCGCAGAATCAACTGCAGGCGGTGCAGATGGCGTTTTTCTTCTTTCTGCCGTCGCTGCTGCTGTCGGGCTTCATGTTCCCGTTCCGGGGCATGCCGGAATGGGCGCAGACGCTGGGCAGCATGCTGCCGTTGACGCATTTCCTGCGCATCGTCCGCGGCATCCTGCTCAAGGGCAACGGGGTCGCGGAAATCACCCACGAACTCTGGCCCATCGCCGCCTTTTTGGCGGCGGCGATGACCGTGGGCGTGAAACGCTACCGGCAGACGCTCGACTGAAGCCGGCGACCGGGGACTTATTCCTGGTCGACCAGCTTGAAGAGGGCGGCGAAGTCGAGGTCGCCGTAGCCCGCCTCGAGCGCGGCGCTCAGCCGGCCGTAGATGGCCTTGAGGATCTCCAGGTCGCCGGCGGTGCTCATGCTGGACGCGAGGCGCATGTCCTTGTGCATGTGCTTGATCGAGAAAAGCGGATCGTAGTCCCGGTTGCGGATCTGCGGCTCCTTCAGCTTGTCGAGGCCGGAGGCGGTGATGTTGTTGGCCACGGCGGCGAAATAGACGTCGTCGGTCACGCCGGCGCGGCGGCAGAGGATGAGCGACTCGGCGAGGCCCTGCATCTGGACCGACACGCGCAGGTTCATGGCGAGCTTGAGCGTGCAGGCCTGACGATTGTCGCCGATGCGGATACGGGCAGCGGAGCCGAGCCCGAGCAAGGCGTCCACCTCGGCGCAGAGGGCTTCGTCCCCCCCCAGGTAATACACCGACTTCTTGCCCTGGGCGGCCGGCTTGCTGCCGGTGAAGGGGGCCTCGAGGTAACGGGCGCCGGTGGCGAGCACGGCGTTGCGGAAGGTGTCGCTGCTGTCGGGATCGATCGTGCTGGACTGGATGATGGTCTTGCCCGCGCCGAGCTGGGGCAGGATGCGGTCGAGGATGCCCTGCACCGCGGCGGGGTCGGCGACCACGATCTGGATGTAGTCCGACTTCGCGGCCACGTCGGCCGGGTCGTCGCACCATTGGGGGAAATCAAGCTGGGGCGTGCGGTTCCAGGCCCCGGCCAGCGCGCCGGCGTCGTGATAGTGGCGGGCCCAGATGCCGCCGATGATGCCTAGACCGAGAACTCCGATTTTTTTATCACTCATGGGAAGCTCCACCAAACACAGGTCGCGGCGAAACGGAAGCCTCGGTCCGGTCCGGTTTTACCCCGCCTGCCTTTCGTTAACCCGAAGATCCGCAGTGTCACCATGATGGTGACACTTCAGCCGGGGGCAGGCGAGGCGGCGACTCGACATTGCGGGCCGGGGGCACTCGACTGCGGGCATGCGCTTGCTTGTCACCGGCGGTGCCGGGTTTCTTGGTTCCCATCTGTGCGACCGGCTGATCGGGCAGGGGCACGAGGTCATCTGCCTCGACAACTTCTTCACCGGGCGGAAGGCCAACATCGAACACCTGCTCAACGAGCCCGGGTTCGAGCTGGTGCGCCACGACGTGATCGACCCCTTCAAGTTCGAGGTCGACCGGATCTACAATCTCGCCTGCCCGGCGTCGCCGCCGCACTACCAATACAATCCGATCAAGACCACCAAGACGTCGGTCATGGGGGCGATCAACTGCCTCGGTCTGGCCAAGCGCGTGCGGGCCCGCGTCTTTCAGGCCAGCACCAGCGAGGTCTACGGGGATCCGGCGGTGCACCCGCAGCCGGAGTCATATTGGGGCAACGTCAACCCGATCGGGCTGCGCTCCTGCTATGACGAGGGCAAGCGCTGCGCGGAGACGCTCTTCTTCGACTACCACCGCGAGAATGACGTCGATATCCGGGTGGTCCGCATCTTCAACACCTACGGACCGCGGATGCATCCGAATGACGGCCGCGTGGTGTCCAACTTCATCGTGCAGGCGCTCCGGGGCGAGGATCTGACGGTCTACGGCGACGGCTCGCAGACGCGCTCATTCTGCTACGTCGACGACCTGATCGAGGGTTTCCTGCGGCTGATGGAGCAGGATGCGACCCTCGGCCCGGTGAACCTCGGCAACCCCGGTGAGTTCACCATGCTCGAACTCGCGGAGTGGGTGCTGCGGCTGGTCGGTGGCCCCTCCAAGATCATTCACGAACCGCTGCCGGCGGATGACCCCAAGCAGCGCCGGCCCGACATCACCCTGGCCCGGGAGCACCTCCAGTGGGAACCCACCGTGGAGCTGGAGGAGGGCCTGCGGCGCACGATCGAGTACTTCCGCACGCAGGTCTGAGACGGGCGGGACATTCCGCGCGCCGGTCCGGGGCGGGCCGGGACAGAGTGACGCCGTGCGGGCTGCTTTCGCAGCCGGCTCGACGGGGGTGGGTAGGGCGATTTTTACCTCCGGGATCGGAGCCGGATTTGCCGTTTGCCAAGACCGTGGCTCGGCCTACGCTGGCCGGTTCTCCATGTTCGATTTTCTGTTCAAACGTTTCGCGGGTCGTCACTACCGGAAGTTTCTCGAGGCCGCCAAGCCAGTCGTCGCCCGGATCAACGAGATTGAGGAGTCCTATCAGTCCCTTTCCGAGGAGGCCCTGCAGGCTAAAACAGCGGAGTTTCGCGAGCGGTTTAAGAACGGAGAAACGCTGGACGACCTGCTGCCCGAGGCCTTCGCCGCGGTGAAGAACGCCGCCCGCCGGCTGGTGGGTACCCCGGTCACCGTCTGCGACCATGAGCTGACCTGGGACATGGTGCACTTCGACGTGCAGCTGATCGGCGGCCTGGCCCTGCACCATGGCAAGATCGCCGAAATGGCCACGGGTGAGGGCAAGACCCTCGTCGCCACGCTGCCGCTCTACCTCAACGCTCTGGCCTCCCGCAATACACAGCTGGTCACGGTCAATGACTACCTGGCCCGCCGCGACTCCGAGTGGATGGGTTACCTTTACCGCTATCTCGGCCTGACGGTCGGCTGCATCCAGCAACAGATGCCGTCGTCCCTGCGCCGCGAGATGTATGGCCGCGACATCACCTACGGCACCGCCTCCGAGTACGGCTTCGACTACCTGCGCGACAACGGCATGGCCACGCGCAAGGAGGATCAGGTGCAGCGCGACCACTGGTTCTGCATTGTGGACGAAATCGACTCGATCCTCGTCGACGAGGCGCGCACGCCACTGATCATTTCCGGCCCGGCCCCGATCGAGCGCGAACAACCCTTTACCCGACTCAAGCCCTCCGTCGAACGCCTGGTCAGCATGCAGTTGCGCCAGTGCAACCGGCTGGTGGGCGAGGCGAAGCCGGTCATGGAAAATGCCGCAGCCTCGAAGGAGGAGCGCGAGGGGGCCATGCGCAAGCTGCTGCAGGTCAAACTGGGCAACCCGCGCAACAAACTCTTCCTGCGCGCCATGGAGGACCCGGCGGCCCGCAAGGACTTCGACCGCTACGAGACCGAAATGCAGTCGGACCTGATGAAGAAGGAGCTCTACGCCATCAAGGAGGAGCTGTTCTTCACCATCGATGAGCGCCAGCACCAGGCGGATCTGACCGAGATCGGCCGCCACACCCTGCGGCCGGACGACCCGGACGCGTTCATGCTGCCGGACCTGGCGATCGAGCACTCCGAAATCGACCGCGACCCGGCGCTCACCCCGGAGCAGCGCGAGCAGCACAAGGAGGATTCGCACAAGCGCTACGCGGACGTCTCCGAGACCATCCACTCCATTTCCCAGCTGCTGCGCGCCTACTCGCTCTACGAAAAGGACGTCGAGTACGTCGTGCAGGACGGCAAGGTGAACATCGTCGACGAGAACACCGGCCGGGTCATGCCGGGTCGCCGCTGGTCCGACGGGCTGCACCAGGCGGTCGAGGCCAAGGAGGGCGTGACCATCGAGCGCGAGACGCGCACCTACGCGACGGTCACGATCCAGAATTACTTCCGCATGTATGAAAAGCTGGCCGGCATGACCGGCACGGCGGAAACGGAAGCGACGGAGTTCAGCGAAATCTACGGCCTCGGCGTGCAGGTCATCCCGACCAACCGGCCGAACATCCGCATCGACAAGAACGACTCCATTTTCAAGACCCGCCGCGACAAATACCAGGCGGTGGTCAAGGAGATCGAGGAGGCCCACAAGACCGGCCAGCCCGTGCTCGTCGGCACCGTGTCGGTCGAGGCTTCCGAGTTGCTGTCGCGCATGCTGCGCCGCGCCAACATCACCCACGCGGTGCTGAACGCGAAGTTTCACGAGCAGGAGGCCGAGATCGTGTCCCGGGCCGGCCAGCGCGGCGCCGTGACCATCGCCACCAACATGGCGGGCCGCGGCACCGACATCAAACTCGGCGAGGGCGTGCGCGACCTGGGCGGTCTCTACGTCATCGGCACCGAGCGCCATGAGTCGCGCCGCATCGACCGCCAGTTGCGCGGCCGCTGCTCGCGCCAGGGTGACCCGGGCCTGACCAAATTCTTCCTCTCGCTGGAGGACAACCTCATGCGCCTCTTCCTCCAGGGCAACCTGGCCTCGAAGCTCATGGAGGGCTCGATGCGCGAGGGCGAGGAGCTGGAGCACCCGTGGCTCAACCGCTCGATCGAGAGCGCGCAGAAGAAGGTCGAGCAGCAGAACTTCTCGATCCGCAAGCGCCTGCTCCAATACGACGACGTCCTCAACCAGCAGCGCGAGGTCGTCTACGGCATCCGCAACGCCGCCATCCATGCCGAGCGGCCCAAGGAGATCATCTTCGAACAGGTCGAGGAGGAGATCGAGCTGCGGCTCGAGGCGGCCGGCTTCGACGACAAGGGCGGGCCGACCGAGGCCAGCCTGGAATCCCTCACCGGCTGGTTGAACACCCACTTCCCGATCGGCCTGCACGTCGAGGATGTGAAGGGCCGCGATTTCGAGACGCTGTCCGCCGAGCTGCTGGGCCGGGTGAAGAAGGCCTATGAGGTCAAGGAGTCGGTCGAGGTGCCCGAGGCGCTCGGCGCGCTCGAGCGCTACGTCATCATCAACGCCATCGACCGTCACTGGCAGGAGCACCTCACCGAGATGGAGGAGCTGCGCCGCGCCATCGGTCTGCGCAGCTACGGTCAGAAGGATCCGCTGGTGGAATACAAGGGCGAGGCGTTCAAGTATTTCGAGGAGCTGATGAACAACGTGCGGATCAAGATCTGCACCGGGCTGTTCCGCAGCGCCTCCAACATCCAGGCTTTCGAGAACATGCTCTCGCTGCTCAGCCAGAACGCCCGCACCCAGGGCCCGGAGAATGCACCGATGCCGGTTGCCGGGGGACCGGCCGCGGCCGCGTCGGCCGGGGCGGCGGGCGTGCCCGGCAACATCAAGCTGCCGGCGCCGACGGCGAAGCCGCAGCCGGTGCAGACCCTGCCCAAGGTGGGGCGCAACGAGCCGTGCCCGTGCGGCAGCGGCAAGAAGTTCAAGCACTGCCACGGCAAGTAAGCCTGTCTCCGGGTTCCGGAGAAGAGCGGTTAACGGCACTTCACATCCGGGGAGGCAGAATCCGATAGGTCTGGCCCCATTTTGCGGTAAAGATTGGATGGGTTACTACCCGTTATGCCCCTCAAACGCCTGCTCACTTACGCGCTGGCCTCCGCGTGCCTGTTTGGCGCCGCGCATGGTCAGCTGATTTCCAAGGAAGATCTAATTGCCCTGACCCACGCGTGGGAAGGGGACCGCTTCGAGGACGGCCGTCCGCACGTGCCCGACTCGATTCTCGAGCGCATGAAGCTCGTCACGCTGGAGGAGGCCTGGGCCGTCCTGCGCAACAACGGCTTCAACTACCAATACGAAGGCGACTGGCAAACCGTCCACGGCGACGAGGTGCTCGTCGGCCGCGCCGTCACCGCAACCTTCATGCCCGGCCGCAAGGACATCCACGAGGCTCTCTACGAGCGGGGCCAGGCGCAGGGCTTCACCCTCGGCATGAACACCTGGCCGATCGGCCTGCTGGTGCCGGGTGACGTCTACGTGGCCGACCAGTTCGACGCCACCGTCGACGGCCCGACGGTGGGTGACAATCTCGCCAATTCCATCATGGCGCGCAGCGGCAACGGCTTCGTCTACGCCGGCGCGGTCCGCGACATCGCGGGCATGAAGGACCTCGAGGGCTTCACCGTCTATTTCAAGAGCTACCATCCCTCCCACCACAACGGCAGCGCCCGCAGCCCCCGGCTCAACACCACGCTGATTGGCATCAACCAGCCCACCCGCATCGGCATGGCCACGGTCATGCCCGGCGACATCGTGCTGGCCCGCGACGGCGGGGTGCTCTTCATCCCGCCGCAGTTCGCGGAGCAGGTCGTGAGGACCTCCGAGGTCGTGCGCCTGCGTGACATGTTCGGCCACTTGCGCCTGCAGGAAGGTGTCTACACCGCCGGCCAGATCGACACCCGCTGGAGCGAAGATATCGAAAAGGACTTCTCGCAATGGCTGGAGGCGCACATTGACGAGCTTCCGGTCGGCCGCGACCAGATTCAGGAAATCCTCTCCGAGCGCACCTGGTAAACCCTCTCACTAAAATCCCCCCTCAACTTACTTCTTCATGAAAGACATGCTTTCCCGTCGTTCCTTCTTCAGCAAAGCCGCCGTGACCTCCCTCGCCGGCGCCGGCCTCGCCGGTGGCTGGGGCAGCACCCTGGTGGCCCAGGTGGACGCCGCGCCCAAGGCCGGTGCGCCCTCCGACCTCCGGATCACCGATATCACCTGCGCCTACATCCGCGGCGGCAGCGGCCTGCTCGTCAAGATTCACACCAACCAGGACATCTACGGCGTCGGCGAAGGCGTCGATGCCGTCGCCGGCACCTACCAACTCGTCCGGGCCTTCGGCCGCCAGCTGCGCAACCAGAACCCGCTCAATGTGCACGCGCTGTTCGAGAACATGCGCAAGTCGCGGTTCTTCGCCGGGGCGCAGTCCGGCATGATGGTCGCCGTTCTCTCGGCCATCGAGACCGCTCTCTGGGACGTCGCCGGCAAGGCCCTCGGCGTGCCGGTCTACCAGCTGCTGGGCGGCAAGTTCCGCGACAGCTGCCGCGTCTACATGGACACCGCGCTTTATCAGTCCCGTCTCCCTGAGCCGGCCGACTTCGCCGCCGCCGCGCGTGAGGCCGTCGACATGGGCATGACCGCGGTCAAGTTCGACCTCGACCAGGCCAACGACCCGAACAAGTACGACCGCTTCAACTGGACCGCCAGCCCGATGGAGATCCAGCGCATGTACGACCAGATCGCGGCCTGCCGCGAGGAGGTCGGTCCGAACATCGACATCTGCGTCGACATGCACGGCCGCTATGACGCCATCTCCGGCGAGAAGGTCGCCAAGATGCTCGAGCCCCTCAATGTCATGTGGCTTGAGGAGCCCTGCCCGGCGGAGAACATTCAGGCTTACAAGAAGATCGCCGACTCCACCTCGACCCCGATCTGCGTGGGCGAGAACCAATACCTCGCCTACGGCTTCCGCGAGATGCTCGAGATCGGCGCGGCCGACATCGTCATGCCCGACCTGCAGAAGGCCGGCGGTCTTGGCGAAGGCCAGCGCATCGCCAACCTCGCCAACCTGTATTACGTGCCGTTCGCCCCGCACATGGTGGCGACTTACATCGGCGCGATGGCGGCGGCGCACTGCTGCGTGTCGGTGCCGAACTTCCTGATCCTCGAGTGGCAGATCTACTTCCACAAGAACCCGATGTTTAAGGAAATCATCATCCACGACGGTGAGATGGTCGTCGACGGCTTCCTGCCGGTCTCCGACAAGCCGGGCTTGGGAGTGGACATCAACGTCGAAGCCATGCGGCAATACGCCGCGCCGGGCTACCCTTACTTCGAGTAAGCGGTCGCTGGCCTTCGCGTTCGTATCCACCCCAACCCCTCCATGACTTCCCTGCACAAGACCGCCTTGCGCGCGTCGTTGGCGCTTCTGGCCGCCGCGATCGTGCTGTTCATTGCCGACCAGCCCACTCTTGCTGGTCCCCTGCTCACCGTCTTCTTCGGTGTCGCCGCCTATGGCGTGCGCGGCAACGAGAAGCTGCGCGGCATCTCCTTCAGCCTGCTCATCTTCGCCTCCGTCTCGTTGGCGATGTGCTATCCGGCGCTGTTCGTCCAATGGGGCGACTACCGGCTGAGCAACCTGATCGTGCCGTTGCTTCAGGTGATCATGTTCGGCATGGGCACGGCGATGAGTGCCCGGGACTTTGTGGGGGTGGTGAAGTCGCCCAAGGCGGTGTTCATCGGCCTGGCGTGCCAGTTCACCATCATGCCGTTCGTCGGCGCGGGGCTGGCGTTCGTGTTTGATTTCCCGGCCGAGATCGCCGCGGGCATCATCCTGATCGGCGCCTCCCCCAGTGGTCTGGCCTCCAACGTGATGGCCTACATCGGCAAGGCGAACCTCGCGCTGTCGGTCACCCTCACCACCGTCGCCACCCTGATCGCGCCGTTCCTCACGCCGTTCTACATGCAGTGGCTGGCCGGGGAATACATCCCCATCGATGCCTGGGGCATGATGTGGAGCATCATCAAGATCACCATCTTCCCGATCGTCGGCGGCCTCGTGTTCAACCAGCTGTTCCACGGCAAGACCGCCTGGCTCGACGCCCTCATGCCGAAGATCTCGATGGGCGGCATCGCGTTCATCCTCATGATCATGACCGCCGGCGGCCGCGACAACCTGCTCGAGATCGGTGCCATCCTCATTCTGGTCGCACTGCTGCACAACGTCGCCGGCTACATCCTCGGCTACTGGAGCTGCCGCCTGCTCGGCCTCGACGAGAAGTCCTGCCGCACGATCTCGTTCGAGGTCGGTCTGCAGAACGCCGGTCTCGCCACCGGCCTGGCCCAGACCATGGGCAAGATGGCGACCGTGGGCCTGGCGCCGACCGTGTTCGGTTCGCTGATGAACATCACCGGCGCAACCCTCGCCACCTTCTGGCGCGACAAGCCGATCCGCGGCGAACAGCCCGGGGCCTGACGCTACAGCCGGTACACGCGCAGGGCGTTGCGATAGAAGATCGCGTCCTGCGCGTCGGCCGGCAATCCGGCCAGCAGCTCCCGCGCGGTGGCCAGCCAGCCGGCGTGCGTGCCGGCGAGCTTCGCCACCGGCCAGTCGCTGCCCCACACCATGCGGTCGGGCCCGAACGTGGCGACGTAGTGCTCCACGTAGGGCCGCAGGTCGTCGATCGTCCAGCGGGCGAAGTCCGCCTCGGTGATGATGCCGGACAATTTGGCGGTGACGTTCGGCCGGGCCGCCAGCGCGGCCAGCTCCGCGCGCCACGGGTCGATGACCCCGGCGCGGATGCCGGGCTTGCCAAGGTGGTCCAGGATGAAGGCCGTGCCCGGGCAGCGCGTGACCAGCTCGGTCAGATCGGGCAGCTGCGGATGATAGCAGCACAGGTCGAAACTCAGCCCACGTTCCCCACAGGCCTGCACACCGGCCACAAAGGTGTCCCGCGTTGCGAAACCGCGTGCCTCATCCTGCACGTTGTGGCGCACGCCCTTGACCAGCGGCCGCGCGGCCAGGGCGTCGAGCAGCGCGAGCGTGGCGTCGCCGGCGTCCATCGCGCACGAGGCCACGATGCCCGCGATGCGCGGTTCGGCCTGCGCGAGCTCCTCGACCCAGGCCACCTCGTCGAGGGCGCGCGCGAGGTCGCTGATGCATTGCAGAAAGACGATTTTTTCCGGTGGCGTCACCGCGGTCTCCGCCTGGTAGGTGGCGGGCGTGTGCGGCGGGGCGATGGCGGGCAGGTCATCCAGCCAGGTGTAGGGGAGCCTGTCGCGGTCCCAGAAATGGACGTGGGTGTCGATGTAACGGAAGGCCATGGGAGGTCGGCGCGGGTCAGATCACGGAAAGCATGCCGCCGTCGGCCACGAGCAGGTGGCCGTTGACGTAGTTGGAAGCCGGTGACGCGAGAAAGACGGTCGGGCCCACCAGGTCGGCGACCTGGCCCCAGCGGCGGGCGGGGGTGCGCGAGGTCACCCAGCCGCTGAACTGCGGGTCGGCGACCAGCGGCGCGGTCAGCTCGGTCTCGATGTAGCCGGGCGCCAGGCCGTTGATCTGGATGTTGTGCTGCGCCCATTCGGCGGTCATCGCCTTGGTCAGCATGGCGAGCCCCCCCTTGGCCGCGGCGTAGTTGCCGGTGGTGGGGCGGGCGAGATAACTCATCACCGAGCAGACGTTGATGATCTTGCCGGCACCGCGCTCGATCATGCCGGGCGCGAAGGCGCGGGCGACGAGGAAGGCGCTGGTCAGGTTGGTGTCGATGACCTGCTGCCAGTCGGCCAGGGTCATGTCCACCAGCGGCGCGCGACGGGTGATCCCGGCATTGTTCACGAGGATGTCGATCGGACCGAGCGCCGCGGCGGCGGCCGCGACCTGTTCCTCCGCGGCCACGTCGAAGGCTCGGGCTTCCACACTGAGTCCCTCGGCGGTCAGCGTGGCGGCGGCGGCGGCGAGCTTGGCCTCGTCCCGGCCATTCAACACCAAGTGCGCGCCGCTGGCGGCCAGGCCACCGGCGAGGGCCAGGCCAATGCCTTGGGAGGAACCGGTGACGAGGGCCCGGCGACCGGCGAGGGAAAAGGAAGGGGCGGCGGGGGACATGCGACTGAGGTTGAGCGATTTACCGGATCAACCCAAGGCGGGAGCGTCGCATTTGTTAAACGGTGACGCGGGGCTTGCGTTGAAACGTGTTTACCTGTGGTTCCTTTTGCCACGCTTTTGCACGCGCCTGTAGCTCAGTTGGATAGAGCACCTGCCTTCTAAGCTGGTGGTCGTGGGTTCGACTCCCGCCAGGCGCGCCAGTTTGTTTCTGCCCCCTCGGTCCATGACCTCCCGCCCAGCAACCCTTACGAGATGCCCCGGTCACCCTCCTGACCGGACGAGCGCGCCGTATTCATGAGCGAGCACCAACCGGAGCGGCCGGCCGCGAACGGCGAGGATTTGCCGGCGGTGGTGGGCTCGATCAGCAACGAGTTCAACAACCTGCTGTCTATTATGCTCGGCTACACCGCCCTGCTGCAGGAGGGGGCGGTGGACGAAGCGCGCGCGCGGGTGGTGGCGGAAGGCATCGAGGGGGCCGTGCGACGGGCGTCCTCGCTGGTGCGCCAGACGCTGTATCTCGGCCAGCGGGCGGAGCCCGTGCTGCAGGCGGCGGACTTCAACACCTTTGTCGACACCTGCATCCAGCACCGTCGCTCGGTCAGCGGGGAGCGGCCGTATCGCGTGGATTTTTCCCTGCATCGCCAGCTCGGCACACTGCCTTTCGATCCGCAGCAGCTGGGGGACGCCGTCGACGAGCTGCTGACCCGGCTCAACCGCATCGATCCTGCCGGGGCCCGGGCCGTCAGCGTGCGCACTGCCGTGCTCACGGGGGAGGAAACCGGGCAACGCTGGCCCGAGGCCGACGCGTCCGACCACGTGCTGCTCGAACTCCGGCACGAGGGGGTCCACACCGCCAGTGCGCTGCCGGTCCCCAAAGGGGAGGTGGCCAGCGAGTCGTCCCGCGATCTGGGACTCGTGGTGGTGAAGCGCATTGTGGGCGCCCACCGGGGCTTCTTTGAGACCGAATCGCTCGCGCGCGGCGGGAAGGTTTTCCGGGTCGCCCTGCCGCTGGGACCGGCCCCGGAGGTGTCCAGCGTGCTGAGCAACACGTCCGTGTCGGCCACGCCGGTCCCGCTCGAAGGGGTCCCCCAGGTACTGATCATCGACGACGAGCGCGGTTTGCTCGAGACGCTCGCCTCGGCGCTGCGCCGGGTCCATTGCGTGGTTTTCACCGCCACGGATGGCATACAGGGCCTGGAGCAGTTTCGCCAACACAGTGAGCAGCTGACCCTGGTTCTGTGCGACCTCGGGCTGCCGCGGCTGAGCGGTTGGGATGTGTTTACCACCATCCGGTCGTTGCGACCCAACCTGCCCGTCCTGGTCATGAGTGGGCACGTGGAGTCCAAGCTGCAGGCCGCGGTGCACCGCTCGGGTGCCGCCGGCTACCTGCAGAAACCGTTTTCCGTCGCTACCGCGATGCAACAGCTGCGGCCCTTTGTGGGCGACCGCCCGGCCGCGGCGAACTGAGCCCGCGGGCCGATGTTTCGCGTTGCGCGCGGGCGGGGCGGGGCGTGTGCTCGCCCGACCATGGCTAAATCATCCCAAGCGACCTGGGGCGGCCGTTTTGCCGCCGGCCCCGCGGAGTTGATGCTCGCGTTCAGCGAATCCGTCTCCTTCGACCGTCGCCTGGCGCCGTTCGACATCGCCGGCAGCAAGGCCCACTCCGCCATGCTGGCCCACGTCGGTCTGATCACGGTCAAGGAGCGCACCGCCATCCACCGCGGCCTCGATGCGATCGCCAAGGAGATCGCGGCCGGCACCTTCACGTGGGACACCGCGCTGGAGGACGTGCACATGAACATCGAGCAGGCGCTGACCAAGCGCGTGCCCGCCGCCGCCAAGCTGCACACCGCCCGCAGCCGCAACGACCAGATCGCGACCGACATGCGGCTCTTCTTCAAGTGGGCCTGTGGCGAGGTCGACGCCCGCCTGGCCGGCGCGCAGCGGGCGCTGCTGGCCTGGGCCGAGCGGGACGGTGCGGTGCTGATCCCCGGCTACACCCACCTGCAGCGCGCCCAGCCCGTTGCGCTGGCCCACCATCTCGGCGCCTATCTCGAAATGTTCGAACGCGACCGCGCGCGGTTCGCGATCGTGGCCGACCATGCCAATTGGTGCTCGCTGGGGGCGGGGGCGCTGGCGGGGACCACGCTGCCCATCGACCGCGAGTTCACCGCCACCGCGCTCGGCTTTGTCGACGCCAAGGGCAAACCGCGGGTGACGCAGAACTCGATGGATTCCGTCGCCGACCGCGACACCTTCGTCGAGTTCGCTACCGCTTGCGCACTCGTCGGCACCCACTTTTCCCGTCTGGCGGAGGATATGATTCTGTGGATGAGTTCCGAGTTCGCGTTCGTCGACCTGCCTGACGCGTTCTGCACCGGCTCCTCGCTGATGCCGCAGAAGAAGAACCCCGATGCCTGCGAATTGCTGCGCGGCAAGGCGGCCCGGCTGCAGGGCAACATGACGGCGCTGCTCACGATGACCAAGGGCCTGCCGCTGACCTACAACCGCGATCTCCAGGAGGACAAGCCACCGGTTTTCGACAGCTTCGACCAGACGATCCTTTCGCTCGAGGTCCTCGCCGGCACGCTCGGCGGCGCGAAGGTGAAACCCGCGCGCTGCGCCGCGGCGGTGGCCGATCCGGCGCTGTTGGCGACCGATCTCGCCGACTACCTGGTCGAGCGGGGAGTGCCGTTCCGCGAGGCGCACCACGTCGTCGGCGCGGTCGTCAAGGCCGCCGAGACGGCCGGCGTGCCGCTCAACGAGCTGCCCACCGCGAAGGTGCGGGCGATTCACCCCAAGTTGGGTGACGACTGGGCTGCGGTGTTCGACCTGAAGCGGGCGATGGCCAAGCGCACCGGTACCGGCATGCCCGGCCCCGCCCAGGTGAAGCGTCAACTGGCCCGTTGGCGCAAACGTCTCGCCTGACGCCCCGTCCCAGCCGAGGCCTACACGTGCGGGTGCGCCTGATTCCGACGGAAAATTCTGACCCGGAACTGGCGCCGTTCCGGCCCGGACTCATGTTCGGGTTCTTCAACGCTATGACCTGGCAGATCGGCATCGGCACGCCGATGGTCCTGTTCTGCGAGGCCCTGGGCGCGACGCCGCTGCAGGTGGGGCTGGCCTACTCGTTCGTCTTCCTGCTCACGCCGATCCAGGTTCTGGCGACGTCGCTCCTGTCGCGCTACGGCTACAAGCGCGTCATGCTGACGGGGTGGGGGCTGCGCAGTCTCTTCCTGATCGTGCCGATGTGGCTGGCCATCGCCGCGCAGGTCAGCGGGGTGGCGCCGTGGATGGCCCCGATGCTGATCGGCAGCGTGTTCTGGTTCTGCTTCTTCCGCACCATCGGGGCCGCCGCCATCACCCCCTGGCTCTACGCCATCCTGCCGCCGTACGCGCGTGGACGCTATTTCAGCAGCGATCAGTTTCTGTCGGGCATCGCCGGCGTGGGCACGCTGCTGCTGTGCGTGGTGCTGTTCAGCCAGCTGCCGGTGTTCGTCGCCCTGCTCGTGCAATACAGCGTGGCGATGGTGGGGTCGGTGTTCAGCTTCACTTCGCTGCGGCGCCTGCCCCGGGCCAAGCGGCCGCCGCGGATCAGCCTCGCCCGGGTGTGGCGCGACACCCCGCGGCACATGTTCCGACCGTCGCCGTTCCGGCACTACCTGTGGCTGGCGGTGGCGTATGGCGTGGTGTCGACGCCCATTCCGCCGTTCCTGGCCTACTACCTGAAGACCGGACCCGCGCTGACGGCGGGAGAAATCATGAGCTTTGAGGTGCTGCGCTACCTCGGGGTGATTTTCGCGGCCGCGTTCATCCGGCGCCGGATCGACCGCCGGGGGGCGCAGCCTTTCTTCCTCCTGTCGATGATCCTCTACCTGGCCATCGCGGTGTTCTGGTGGGCGGGCGTGCGCGGGCAGTGGGAGGTCCGCGCGGCGTTCTATCTGGCCTATTTCGTCCTCGGCCTGGCCGCCGCGGCCTGGACCATAGCGAACCTGAAGTACCTGGCGCAGGTGGTGGATGAAAAGAGCCAGGTGCTGATGGTGGCGGTGCAGGGCGCGGTGACTTCGACGCTGGGCGGACTGTCGCCCATCGGGTGGGGCATCTTGCTGCGGGCCCAGGACGCGGGCGGGGGAGCCATGATCGACCGGCAAGTCTTTCTCGTCTTCTTTGCGGTGGTAGCGGTCAGCGTGGTGGTGCTCTCTTCGCTGCTGGCCCGGTTGCCGGAGGACCGCACCGAGCAGGCCCGGTCTCTGGTCATTGGACACGCGGTGCTGCGGCCTTTCCGGGCGGCCACCTACCTGGCCAGTCTGGTCGATCTGCGCGAACTTGAGGAGGATCCGCCGGGCCCCGTCGACTCCGGGCGCCCGGGCGGCTGAGCAGCGGACAAAAACCGTTTGCGCCAACGAAGTCGGCTGCGAGGCTGACGGTTCGACCTGCCGCATGCCCGACATCCGTATTCTGCCCGACCGAGTCGCCAACCAGATCGCCGCCGGCGAGGTGATCGAGCGGCCGGCCGCGGTGGTGAAGGAGCTGGTGGAGAACGCGCTTGATGCCGGCGCCACCCGCATCGAGGTGGAGTTCCGCCACGGCGGCCGCTCGCTGATGCGGGTGGAGGACAACGGCCACGGCATGAACCGCGACAACGCCCAGCTCGCGCTGGAACGGCACGCAACCAGCAAGATCAGCGAGGCGGGTGACCTGAACACCCTGGCCAGCTTCGGCTTTCGCGGCGAGGCGCTGCCGTCGATCGCCAGCGTGTCCAAATTCACGATGCAGACCCGCGCGGAGGACGCCGAGCTCGGCACCGAGATCGTGGTCAACGGCGGCCGGCTGGTGCACGTGCGCGACTGCGGCCGGCCGGTGGGCACGCGCATCGAGGTGGCCCACTTGTTCAATTCCGTGCCGGCGCGACGCAAGTTTCTCAAACGCGACCAGACCGAGGCCGCGCACATCGTCGCCGGCGTGCGGCTGCTGGCGCTGGCGAATCCCCGGGTCGCTTTCACGCTGATCGAGGATGGCCGCGTGATCTTCCGCTCCCCCGAATGCCCGGAACTGCGCGACCGGGTGGCGGAAATCTTCGGCCGGCAGATAGCCGGGCAATTGGTGCCGATCGAGGCGAGGGAAGGGGAGATGCGGCTGGCCGGCCTGATCGGGCAGCCCGGCGTGGGGCGGGCCACCCGCCATGAGATGATCATCTTCGTAAACCACCGGCCGGTGGACAACCGCACGCTGAACTACGCTCTGATCGAGAGTTACCACGAGTCGCTGCCCAAGGGCCGCTACCCGCCTGCGTTCCTGTTCTTCGACCTGCCCGCCGCCGAGGTCGACGTGAACGTGCATCCGGCCAAGCGCGAGGTGCGGTTTCGCAGCGAGCCGGCCGTGCGCAGCTTTGTGATCCGTGCGGTGTTGGAGCGGCTGCGGGAATTGGGTGATGCCGCCGGTCCGGGACAGGTTCCCCCGGCGCCGGTTACGGGAGCCGCGCCGCCTGTGGCCGGCTCCACGTCTGACATCCCGCCGCCCTCCGTCGTTTCATCATCCCGCTCCGCCCCGACGCTCCACCGCCTTGAGGCCGTGCCCTTGCGCGGACCCACCGTGGAGAGCGTGCGCGCGGTGCCGCCCGGGGAGACCTCGCCCACCACCGCGCCGACGCGCGGCTGGCGGTTCGTGGGGGTGGGGCACGGCAGTTACGGCGTGTTCGAGACCCCGGCCGGCCTGGTGCTGGTCAACCGCCGCGCCGCCCACGAGCGGGTCTGGTTTGAGCAATTGCAGGCGGAATTTCGCGCCGGGGAAGCGGCCAGCCAGCGCCTCCTGCTGCCGGTGCCGGTGGAGCTCGATCCGGTGGCGTCCGCCCTGTTGCTCGACCGGCTGAAGTTCCTGCAGCGCCATGGGTTCGAGATCGACGAATTTGGCCGTCACTTTTTCCGCATCGAGGCGGTGCCGACCTGGATGGAGCCGGGTGACGCCGAGGCGTTCATGCGCGACCTGCTCGGGGCCATGCGCGACGGCCGCTTTCCCGAAAACAATCTCGATCTGGCGCGCGAGGAACTGGCCCGGCTCGCCGCGGCCAAGGCGGTCCGCCTGCCCGAGGCGGCCGGCGAGGCACCATGGCTGACCCTGGTGAACCGGCTCTTTGCCTGCCGCACGCCGCTGAGCAGTCCGGCCGGCCGGCCGACCCTGGTGGAATTGTCCCACGGCGAGCTGGCCCGGCGCTTTCAGAAGTAACGTTTGCGCAACGCCCCCGAGGCCCGGCGGGGTATCCGGCGCAGAAACGGAGTGACCGCCCGATGACCGCTTGGCACTGTTCCCGCTTCCTCGCACCGACCCTTTTCCTATTCATGCCTGCCACCAAGAAGAAAGCCGCCTCGAAGCCCGCCGCCCCGGCCCGCCGTGCCACCGACAATCCGGTGGTCGCCATGCGTGATGCCATCCTGCGGCACCTGACGCACACCCTGGCCCGGGACCAGGGCAACGCCACCGCCCGCGACTGGTCGCTCGCCGTTTCCATGGCGGTGCGCGACACCGTGCTGGAGAAACTCATCACCACCCAGGCGGCCCACAACGAGGCCAACACCCGCCGACTCTATTACCTGTCGCTGGAATACCT